>Ga0172372_10000649_pt1 | contig 53260 bp, 52 predicted proteins | sample LakKiv5m_2_FD_114544 | JGI IMG/M metagenome (GOLD analysis project Ga0172372, IMG submission 114544) | Freshwater microbial communities from Kabuno Bay, South-Kivu, Congo - kab_092012_9.5m | ecosystem: Environmental > Aquatic > Freshwater > Lake | place: Democratic Republic of the Congo...
GACGCGGGTGTCGTAGGCGCGGGCGAAGTCGCCCGTCCCGGGGCGCTCCACCTTGATCACGCGTGCGCCCAGGTCGGCCAGTTGCCGGGTGCAGAAGGGGGCGGCGATCGCGTGTTCGAGCGACACCACCGTGATGCCATCGAGGGGGCGGGTCATCGTCGGGTCCGATCAGTACGACCTGGGCAGGCCCAGGACGTGCTCTGCCACATAGCTGAAGATCATGTTCGTCGAGATCGGCGCCACCTGGTACAGGCGCGTCTCGCGGAACTTGCGCTCGATGTCGTATTCGCAGGCGAAGCCGAAGCCGCCGTGGGTCTGCAGGCAGACGTTGGCCGCCTCCCAGGAGGCCTTGGCCGCCAGGTACTTGGCCATGTTGGCCTCGGCGCCGGCGTTCTGCATCGCGTCTATCCTTGCGCAGGCCTTCCAGCGCATGAGGTTGGCGGCCTCGAGCTCGATGTAGGCCTCGGCGATCGGGAACTGCACGCCCTGGTTCTGGCCGATCGGGCGCCCGAACACCATGCGCTCACCGGCGTACTTCCGGGCCCGCTCGATGAACCAGTAGCCGTCGCCGATGCATTCGGCGGCGATCAGCGTTCGCTCCGCGTTCAGGCCGTCGAGCAGGGTCCTGAAGCCCTGACCCTCGACACCCAGCAGGGCGTCCTCGGGAATCTCCAGGTTGTCGAAGAACAGCTCGTTGGTCTCGTGGTTGACCATGTTGAGGATGGGGCGCACGCTCAGGCCGTGGCCGGTGGCCTGCCTGAGGTCGACGAGGAAGCACGACAGCCCCTCGGAGCGTTTCTTCACCTGATCGACGGGCGTGGTGCGCGCCAGCAGGATCATCAGGTCGCTGTGCTGCACGCGCGAGGTCCAGACCTTCTGCCCGTTGACGACCCAGCGTCCGTCCCGACGCACGGCGCTGGTCTTGAGCTGGGTGGTGTCGCTGCCGGTGCTCGGCTCCGTCACGCCCATGGACTGGATGCGCAGTTCGCCCGCGGCGATCCGGGGCAGGTAGCGGGCCTTCTGGTCGGGCGAGCCGCCGCGCACGATGGCGTTCATCACGTACATCTGGCCGTGGCAGGCGCCGGAGTTGCCGCCCGAGCGGTTGATCTCCTCCATGATGACCGAGGCCTCGGCCATGGACAGGCCGGCGCCGCCGTACTCCTGCGGGATGAGCGCGGCCATCCAGCCGGCCTGGGTCAAGGCATCGACGAAGGCTGCCGGATAGGCGCGCTCCTGGTCGATCCTGCGGTGGTACTCGTCGGGGAACTGGGCGCACAGGGCGCGCACGGCATCACGGATCTCGGCGTGGTCTTCAGGGGCGTGCGTCATGTCGAGAGGCGCTGGGGTGGATCGGTTCCCGGTCGGGTCTTCCAAGGTCTGCAGACTGCAGGCAAGCGCCGATGGTGCCATCAGGGCCGCCCCAGGAGCCCGCGGCCGATGACCTGGGCCTGGATCTCGGCCGCGCCCTCGAAGATGTTGAGGATGCGGGCGTCGCACAGCACGCGGCTGATCTCGAACTCCAGCGCATAGCCATTGCCGCCGTGGATCTGCAGACCGGTGTCGGCATTGCTCCAGGCCACGCGCGCCGCCAGCAGCTTGGCCATGCCGGCCTCGATGTCGCAGCGCGTGCCCTGCTCCTTGCGCTCGGCGGCGAAGTGCGTGAGCTCGCGCGCGACCACGGTCTCGGCAATCATCATCGCCAGCTTGTCGGCCACGCGCGGGAAGGCGCTCAGGGGCTGGCCGAACTGGCGGCGGTCGTTGGCGTAGCGCCAGGCCAGGTCGAAGGCCCGCCACGCCACGCCCACCGCGCGCGCCGCGGTCTGGATGCGCGCCGCCTCGAAGGTCTGCATGAGCTGGCGGAAGCCCTGGCCCCGCACGGCGCCGAGCAGCCCCTGCGCCGGCACCTCGAAGCTGTCGAAGGCGATCTCGTACTCGCGCATGCCGCGGTAGCCCAGCACCGGGATGTCGCCGCCGCTCATGCCCGGCGCCGGGAAGGGCTGGTCTGCCGTTCCGCGCGGCTTGGGGGCGAGGAACATGCTCAGGCCGCTGTAATCGCTGCTGCCGGGCTCGGTGCGCGCCATCAGCGTCATCAGGTCGCTGCGCGCGGCGTGCGTGATCCAGGTCTTGTTGCCGTCCACGCGCCAGGTGCCGTCGGCCTGCGGCGTGGCGCGGGTCTTGAGCGAGCCCAGGTCCGACCCGGCGTCGGGCTCGGTGAAGACGGCCGTGGGCAGGACCTCGCCCGAGGCGATGCGGGGCAGCCAGTGCGCCTTCTGCTCGGCCGTGCCGCCGCCCAGGATCAACTCGGCCGCGATCTCGGAGCGCGTGCCCAGCGAGCCGGCGGCGATCCAGGCCCGGCTCAGCTCCTCGGTCACGATGCACATGGCGCGCTTGCCCAGGCCCATGCCGCCGTACTCCGTGGGGATGCTGACGCCGAAGGTGCCGAGCTCGGCGAGTTGGCGCACGACCTCGTCCGGAATCAGGTCGTCGGCCAGGTGCCAGGCCTGAGCGCGCGGGGTGATCTCACGCTCGGCGAAGCGCCGGAACTGCGCGCGAACCTGGTCGAGGTCGTCGTCGAAGCTCGTCTCGGCGACCTCCTGCCCCTGCAGCCACGCGTCCACCAGGGCCCGGCGGGTCGGCGCCCGGGACCCGTGGTCGACGAACCAGGCCACGCAAGCGCGCCCGGCCAGGGCCTGGGCTGCGGCGCCGAGGCCGATCTCGCTCAGGCGGAAGACCTCGTTCTGCGACATCGGGATGCCGCCGACCAGTTGCGCGAGGTACTCGCCGAGGGCGAGTGTCAAGGCCAGCTCCTCGGCCGGCCCGAGCCGCCCCCGTTCGGCCAGCCGCTCGCCCCAGCGCGCGGCGCTGGCCACGGCCTCGACCGTCGTCGCCACCCAGGCCAGGCCGTGGACCGCGCGCTGGTGCTCGTGCATCAGGCGCGCATCGGCGCGCCCCCCGGGGGCGCACAGCGCCGCAACCCCGCTGCGCGCCTGGCTGTCGTAGGCCCGCACCTCGGCGGTGACCGAGCGCAGGTGGCGGAGGAATTCGTCGGTGGTGCTCAAGGTCTTGCGTCCGGTGTCGTGGGAAGGGGCGCGCAGCGCGAGTCCAGCGGGCAGGCTGGGCTTCCGGGAAGCTTTCAGGTCTCGCCCGCGACCACGCCCGCGTCGTGCAGCTCGCCGATCTGGGCGGCGCTGAGCGCCAGCACGTCGGCCAGGACCTCGTCGGTGTGCTCGCCCAGGCGGGGCGCGCGCACCGCGGGCAGCCTGGGCGCAGCGCCGAAGTGGCCCATGGCCCCGGGCGCGGGGTAGCTCAGGCCGCTGGGGTGCTGCAGCCGGGTGAAGAGCTCGGCATCCAGCGACAGGCGCGGGTCCTGCGCCAGCCCCTGAGAGAGCGTGCGGTAGCGGCTCCAGCACACGCCGTGGGCGTCGAAGGCTGCGTCCAGCTCGGCCACGGGGCGGGCTGCGATGGCGCGCTCGAAGAGCGGGAACAGCGCCTCGCGGTGCATGAAGCGCTGCCCTTCGTCACGCTCGAAGGACACCCGCAGCGCCGACTCCAGCGCGTGCACGGCCTCGCGCAACTGCAGGCTCGCCACCAGGCCCGTCCACTGGCGCCGCGTGATCGCCACCACCATCACGCGCTCGCCGTCGCGGGTGGTGAAGTCCCGGCCGAAGGCGCCGAACAAGGCGTTGCCGAAGCGCGGCCGGTCGCCCTGCTCGAGGACTTCGGCGATCTGCCCGGTGTGCCCCAGGCAGGCCAGCGCCACGTCCGACAGCGGCAGCAGCACCTCCTGCCCCTGGCCGGTGCGCAGGCGGTGACGCTCGGCCGCCAGCGCGGCGAAGGCGGCATAGGCGCCGGTCATCAGGTCCCAGGCCGGCAGCACGTGGTTGACGGGACGGTCGGCGTTTTCCGCGTCGCCGGTCATGAAGGGCAGGCCCACCGAGGCGTTGACCGTGTAGTCGACGCCGGAGCCGCCGTCGCTCCAGCCCATGACGCGCACGGTGATCAGGTCGGGGCGGCGCTGCGCCAGCGCCGCGTGGGCCAGGAAGCCGTCCTTGGGGAAGTTGGTGACGAAGAGCCCGCGGTCCGGCCCGGGTGCGGTGATCAGGTCCACCGCGAGCTGCCGGCCCCGCGGCTTGGACAGATCGATCGCGACCGACTTCTTGCCCTTGTTCAGCCCCTCCCAGTACAGGCTCGCGCCGTTGCGGGCCAGGGGCCAGCGACCGAAGTCGGGCCCGCCGCCGACCGGGTCGATGCGCACCACCTCGGCGCCGAGCTGGGCGAGGTGCAGCGCGCAGGACGGCGCGGCGATGAAGGAGGCGCACTCGACGAGGCGCAGGCCTTGCAGCAGGGGGTACATGGACATCTCCGGCGCAGGCAGTCAAGCCGCGCTCTGCGAATCCCCGTCGATGGGCAGGATCTGGCCCGAGATGGAGCGGCCGGCCGGGCTGGCCAGGAAGACGGCCAGGGCGGCGATGTCCTCGGGGGCGACGAAATGCGGGAGGGACTGGTTGGCCAGCGCGGCGGCGCGCTCCTCGGCCAGGCTGCGGCCGCTGGCCTGGGCGCGGCCCTCGAGCACGCGCTCGATGCGCGGGCCCTCCACGGCGCCCGGCAGGATGGCGTTGACGCGGATGCCGAAGGCGCCGAGCTCCCGCGACAGCGTCTTGGTCAGACCGATCAGGCCCCACTTGCTGGTGGCGTAGGGGCTGCGGTTGGGGTAGCCGAAGCGACCGGCCAGCGAGGACATCACCAGCACCGAGCCCGCGGGTGAGCGCTTCAGGTGCGGGATGGCGGCCTGCGTCACGTAGAAGGTGCCGTTGAGGTTGACGTGCAGCACGGCCGCCCAGGCGTCGGCGTCCAGCGTCTCCACGGGCGCCGTGGGCCCGGCGATGCCGGCGTTGTTGACCAGCACGTCCAGCCCGCCGAGCGCGGCCACGGCCGCGTCGACCATGCGCGCCACCGCGGCGCGGTCGCCGACGTCGCACAGCGTGCCGCAGACCCCGGGCAACTCCTGCCGCAGGGCCTGCAGCGCCGCGGCGTCGATGTCGCACACGTGCACTCGGGCGCCCTGCGCGGCGAAGGCGCGGGCGATGGCGCGGCCGATGCCGGCGGCGCCGGCGGTGACGAGGACGCGCTGGATCGTCATGGTGCGGTCTCCAAGGGGGTGGGCGGGCCGGGGGGCGGCCCTTCAGGGCGGGGGCGGCGGCGCGGCAGGCGCGCCCGACCCGGGGGCCGCGAGCCGCGCCGCCAGCGCGACGAAGAAGTCCAGGCTCGCCGGGTTCAGCATCGCGTCGGGGCTCGCGACCTTGTCGCGTGGCTGGCCCAGCAGCAGCTTGCGCACCGGCACCTCCATCTTCTTGCCGGTGAGCGTGCGCGGGATCTCGGCCACGGCCATCACATCGTCGGGCACGTGCCGGGCCGAGGCCTTGGTGCGGATCTCCTGCACGATGCGCGCCTTCAGCGCGGCGTCCAGCGCGCAGCCGGGCTGCAGCACCACGAACAGCGGCAGGTAGGACGGCCGGCCCAGGTACTCCAGGTCGACCACCAGGCTGTCGCGCACCTCGGGCAGTTCCTCCACCACGCGGTAGATCTCGGCCGTGCCCATGCGGATGCCGAAGCGGTTGATCGTGCTGTCCGAGCGGCCGTAGATCACCGAGGTGCCGCGCGGCGTGAAGCGGATCCAGTCGCCGTGGCGCCACACGCCGGGGAAGGTCTCGAAGTAGCTCTCGCGGTAGCGCCGGTCGCCCGGGTCGTTCCAGAAGCGCAGCGGCATCGAGGGCATGGGCTGGGTGATGACGAGCTCGCCCACCTCGCCGACCACCGGCCGCCCGGCGTCGTCGTAGGCGCAGGCGGCGACGCCGAGCTCGGCATGCTGGATCTCGCCGGCCGTCACCGGCAGCCCCGGCGCGCAGGCGACGAAGCCCGAGGCGATGTCGGTGCCACCGCTGATGGAGGCCAGCCAGACGTCGGGCTTGACGGCCTCGTAGACCCAGCGGAAGGCCTCGACGGGCAGCGGCGAGCCGGTGGCGTTGATCGCGCGCAGGGCCGGCATCGGCGCGAAGTCGCGCGGGCGCAGGCCGTCCTTCATGGCATTGGCGAGGAAGGCCGCGCCGCAGCCCAGCAGCGTCACGCCCTGCGCGTCGACGAAGCGCCACAGCGCCTGCGCGTCGGGCCAGGTCGGGTTGCCGTCGTAGAGCACGATGGAGGCACCCGTGAGCAGGGCGCCCACCTGCAGGTTCCACACGATCCAGCCGGTGCCGCCCAGGAAGAGCAGCCGGTCGCCCGGCCGCAGGTCGTGCTGCAGGGCCAGGGTCTTCAGGTGCGTGAGCACGATGCCGCCGTGGCCGTGCACCATGGCCTTGGGCAGGCCGGTGGTGCCCGAGGAGTAGACGATCCACAGCGGGTGGTCGAAGGGCAGGCGCTCGAAGCTCAGCTCGGCCGGCTCGGCGACGGCCTCGTCCCAGGCCAGGCGGTCGCGCCAGCCCACGGGCTGCTCGGCCGCGGCGGGGCCGGGCACGTGCACGACGGCGCGGATGCTGGGCAGTTCGCGCAGCAGCTCGTCCACCACCGCGCGCCGGTCGTGCACCTTGCCGTTGTAGCCGTGGCTGTCGGTGGCCAGCAGCAGCCGGGGCTCGATCTGGCGCAGGCGGTCCAGCACCACGGTGGCGCCCATGTCGGGGGCGCAGCTCGACCAGATGGCGCCAAGGCTGGCGCAGGCGAGGAAGGCCACCACCGTCTCGGCCCGGTTGGGCAGGTAGGACGCCACGCGGTCGCCCGGCCCCACGCCCAGGGCGCGCAGGCGGGCGGCCAGCGCCGCGGTGTCGCGCCGCAGCGCCGCCCACGAGACCTCCTGCACTGGCGCGCCCTCGCGCCGCGCCACCAGCGCCGGCCGCGCGTCGGTGGCGTTGCGGAAGACGTGCTCCGCATAGTTCAGCCGCGCGTTCGGGAACCAGGCCGCGCCGGGCATGCCGCGCGCGCCCAGCACCGGCTCGCACGAGCCGTCGGCCTGGATGTCGAAGAAGTCCCAGATCGAGCGCCAGAAGGGCTCGATCTCCGCCACCGACCAGCGCCACAGCGCCGGGTAGTCCTCATGGCGCAGTCCGCGCGTGGCCTGCAGCCAGCCCTGGTAGGCGGCCAGGCGCGAGGCGGCCACCTGCTGCGGCGTGGGCCGCCACAGCACCTCGGGGTCGTCAGCGGTGTCCTGGATCGGTGACGTCATGGGCGGGACATCGTCGGGGAGGGCGGGGGAAGGTCAGCGCTCGGCCGGGGCGGGGTCGTTCGCTCGTCCAGCGAGAAGCCCGAGGCCTTGACGATCGGGCCCCAGCGCTCGAGCTCGCTCTTCACGATGGCGGCGAATTCTGCCGGCGACTCGCCCGCGATCTCGAAGGACAGCTTCTGCAGCCCTTCGACCAGCGGTCTGGCCTTCAGCGCCTGCGCGATGGCGGTGGCGCGAAGGGTGGTCTGGGCCCGGGCCGGTGCGGCCACGAGTGCAAGGCCGGCTGCGCAGGCCGTGGCCAGGGTGACGGACAGGGCCGGCCGCCCGCCAGCTCCACGTCTCGCAGGACGAACTCGCCGCCCTGGCCACCGTCTCGCGCCAGCGATGCAACCAGGGCCTGCGGTCGGTGGCGGAGTGACCGGTCGCCGCGCAGGACCGGCGCGGATCAGGAGGGCTCGGTCGCGAGAGACCCGCGGGCCGCCGCAGGCCGTCCCGCGCCTGTACGGCGGGCCGGGACGGGCAGCGCCCAGCCCTCGGGGCGCTCAGAAACTCTCCCAATCACCGTCGTCCGCGGCCGCGGCCGCGGACGCCGCCCTGGGCTTGGGCGCGTGGGCCAGGGCGGCGGGCTTGCCTGCGGGCGATGCCTTGGGCGCCGCCGCGGGGGCGCGGTCGCCCGGCAGCGACACGGGTTTGGCCGTGCGCGGCAGGGGTTTGGGTGCCGTTGCGCGCGGCAGGGGTTGGGCCGTGGCGGACGCCGCCCGTCTGGGCGGCGCGGGCCGTGAGGCCACGCGCTCCAGCCGCGCGGGGGTGTGCCGCGCGTCGCCGAGCCGGAACACCGCCACCTCCTGCAACAACGCCTCGGCCTGCTCCGAAAGCGCTTCGGCCGCGGCGGCACTCTCCTCGACGAGCGCCGCGTTCTGTTGCACCACCTGATCCATCTGGCCGATGGCCTGCCCGAACTGCGCGACGCCCTGGCTCTGTTCGCTGGTGGCGGCACTGATCTCGCCCATGATGTCGGTCACGCGGCTGATCGAGGCCACGATCTCGTTCATCGTGTTGCCGGCCACATCGGCCAGTTGCGTGCCCTGCTCGACACGCTCGACGCTGGCGGTGATCAGCGCCTTGATCTCGCGTGCGGCTTCCGCGCTGCGCTGCGCGAGGCTGCGCACCTCGCTGGCCACCACCGCGAAGCCGCGACCGGCCTCGCCGGCCCGCGCCGCCTCGACGGCGGCGTTCAGCGCCAGGATGTTGGTCTGGAAGGCGATGCCGTCGATGACACCGGTGATGTCGGCGATCTTGCGGCTGCTCTCGTTGATGCCGCGCATGGTGTCGACCACCTGCGCCACCACCTGACCGCCCTGGCTGGCGATGCTGGAGGCCTGCACGGCCAGCTGATTGGCCTGGCGGGCGTTGTCCGCGTTGTGGCCCACCGCCGTGCCCAGATGTTCGGTGGAGACGGTGGTCTGCTCCACCGCGGCGGCCTGTTCCTGCGTGCGCTGGGCCAGGTCCTGGTTGCCCTGGGCGATCTGCGCGCTGGCCGCCGCCAAGCTCTCCGCGCCGGCTCGCACGGAGCCGACGACGCGCTGCAGCGCCTCCTGCATGGCCGCCAGGGCCCGCATCAGTCTGGCCACCTCGTCACGGCCCCGTGCATCGATGGCGCCCGACAGATCGCCGTCGGCCACCCGTCCCAGCGCCTGCACCGCGCCGCTCAGGGGCCGCGTGATGCTGCGCGAGATGGCAAAGCCCAGCCACCCGGCCACCACGATGACCACCGCGCACAGGGCGGCGGCCACCTGTCGCAGCCGGTCGGCGGCGTCAGCGACGTCGGCGACCTCCTGCGACATGTCGCGCGTGGCCTTTTCGACGAGCACCCGCATGGCGGCCTGCAATCGGGTCGAGGCCTCGTCGAAGGCGGGCATCATCGGATTGCCGCCCGCCGGACCCTGGTCGACATAGGCCTGCGCCATCTTCGAGCCGATGCGGAAATACTCCTCGAAAAGGGCTTCCGCGCGCCCGGCCTGTGCCAGCGTCTGCGTGTCGCCGATCTCGCGCAGGTAGGTCTCGTAGCGACGCAGGCCTTCGACAAAGGCCTTGCGGCTGGCCTGCGCCTGTTCAATGCCGTCGTCCAGCCCGTCCTGCCCCCAGGTGGCCGAGATGTCCTGCAGCCACTGCTGGGTCTGGACGACCTCCCGTTCCATGTCCTTGGCCACCAGCGCCATCTCCACCTGCTGCGTCAGGTGCTCGGTCACATCCTGCTGGAGCGCGGTCAGCGTGACCCACAGCCAGATCGCGAAGGCCACGAGCAGCGCGATCGGCAACAGTGCGTTCAGCGCGAGCCGCGAACCGATCGGTACCTGACCGAGCCAGCCAGAGGAGATCGAGGAAGCAGAAGTCGAAGACGTTGACATGGCAGGTCTCGGCATGGCGCCGGTCGTCATTCCAGGACTGGAGCCGCCGCACCCGTCGCCCTCGCAGCAGCCGCACCAGCGGATTCACCACAGGACGTCATCTCAAGGTTCGCGGCGGGCTCCACGGGCGCACTTGCGGGGGTGCTCCTTGTTCCGACAGGGTGGACGGCGTGCCACCGTGGGACAACCGCTCGCGAGGAGAACCGTGGATGCTACTTCAACATTCGACCCGAAAGCCCCTTTTCACGGCCCATATGATCCAAAAGAGCCCTCGAATACGGTCAACCGCCCTCTCGCGGCCACAGCGCCCAGGCGCGCAGCGGCTGGCGCATGCGGCCCGCCTGGTCGAGTGCGTCGTCGGCCCAGCCCCAGAAATAATCGATCCGCACCGCGCCGACGATGGCGCTGCCGGTGTCCTGCGCCATCACCAGCCGGCGCAGCGGGCGCGGCGACAAGGGCTCGGTCGTGTCGATCCACAGCGGCGTGCCGTAGGGCACGGCGCGCGGGTCGACCGCTACCGAGCGCCCGGGCGTCAGCGGCACGCCCTGGGCGCCTACCGGGCCACGCCCGGGATCGGGCAGCGCTTCCTCGCGGAAATAGATCACGCGCGGGTTGGCCCACATCAACTCGCGCAGGCGCTCGGGCCTGCGATCTGCCCAGGCACGGATCGCGGGCCAGGACGCCTGATGGCTGCGCAGTTCGCCCTGGTCGATCAGCCAGCGGCCGACCGAACGATAGGGATGCCCGTTGTGGCCGGCATAGGCCACACGCACGGTCTGCACGCGCCCGTCGGGCTCGGTCACCTGCAGCCGGCCGGAGCCCTGGATCTGCAGCAGCAGCAGGTCCAGCGGGTGTGCCAGGTGGGCGATCTCGCGCCCGCTCACCGAGGCCATGGCCGCCGGCAGGGTCTCGAGTTCCTGGCGCGACCAGTGAGGTGTGCGGGCGGAGAGGTCGGCGGGCGGGCGGTGCAGCGGCACGGCAAAGGCCGCAGTCGGCAGGCGCGATGCTGGCAGGACCGGCTCGAAGTAGCCGGTGGCCAGGCCCTCGGTGCTGCCGTCGGTGGCCTCCAGCCGCCAGGGACGCAACCAGGTCGTCACGAAGCGGCGCACGGCGTCGTCGCCGCCGGGCGCCTCCAGTTGCGCCCGGGCGCAGACGTCGGTCCAGGCGCGCGCCGGGCGTGCGCAGGAGGCCAGCAGCGCCGGCCACCAGGCCTCGATGCGATCCTCGGCCCACCCCGGCAGCGCCGACCAGGCCACCGGCACCCAGCGCGCCGGACCACGCTCGCGTGGCGGACGCGTCAGGTGCTGCGCATCGTCGGGTCCGGCCGGGGCGGTGTCGGCACCGGCACCGGCACCGGCGCCAGCCGTCCGGCCTGCACCTGCACCTGCACCTTCACCCGGTGGGGCCGTCGTCATGCCATCCCGAGGCGCGGCCTCCGACGCAGGCCCAGATGCCGTGACGGGTGCAGGGACGGGTGCGGAGACAGGTGCGGAGACAGGTTCTGCAGCCTCGTCCCTCCAGGGCCACCCCCACCCGCCGTGGGGCGCCGACGCGCAGGCCACCAGCGTGGCGGCGAGGCTTCCTAGAATCCACACCCGTGTCCAACGTCCCGCCGCGGCGCGCCGCAACCCCGTCATGTGGCTCCTGATCCTCGAGGCCCTGGCCGCGCTGCTGCTGCTCATCGGACTGGTGTGGTGGACGATGTTCTCTGGACGACGCAAGGGCGAGCGCGCGCAGGACGATCCGGACCGCAGGTGACGGCGCCGCACACCGCCCGGGCCTGCCGGACCGGGCCCAGGGCGCACCCGGCGGGCCGACATGGCGACCGCGGCGCGCGCGCAGCCGATGGCCGGCCCGGCTGTTTCATGCCGCAGGACCCGGCTCGGACGGCGGGGCCGCCTGCGCAGCCGTCCCGTCCGTCGGGGCGGCGGGTGCCGCCCTCGGCCCGTCGATCCGGAACCCCACCGCCATCGCGATGCAACTGATCAGCACCAGCAGGATCAGCGACGCCACGGGAAAGCCGGCCGGCACGAGTTGCGGCGGGATCGAGAAGAACAGCAGCACCGTGATCAGCCCGCGCGGGGCCGCCCAGGCCAGCGGGCGCGTGCCCGAGCCCGACAGCAAGCGCATCAGCGGCCAGCGCAGCCCGAAGATCAGCGCCGCCAGCAGCAGCGCCAAGCCCCAGGCGCGCACGTCCACGAGCGCGCGCAGGTCGGTGCCGAAGCCCAGCAGCAGGAAGAAGAAGGTGCGCACGAGGAAGGTCGCCTCGGCCGTCAGGTGCTTGAGCTTGTCGAGCTCGGCGTCGTAGCGGGCGCTGTGCAGGCGTCCCAGGCCCTTGACCTTCTCGAGCAGTTGCGGGTTGTTCAGCATCAGGCCCAGCACCAGCACGATCAGCAGCGGTGACAGGCTCAGCGCCTTGGCCGCGCCATAGACCAGGATGAGCGCGAAGATCAGGGGCAGGAACTTCACGTGGCCCTGCAGGTGGCCGACGAGCCAGATCATGCCCAGCCCGAGCAGCGCACCCAGCACCAGCACCGCCAGGCCGCCGCCCACCAGGTTGAGGGTGAAGCCGTGGCCGCTGGAGACCGCCACCAGCGCCGCGTTGAACAGCATCACCCCGAGGATGTCGGACCAGGAGCTCTCGTAGATCACGAACTCCCGGTCCTGCACCGACAGGCCCTCGGCGCTCGGGATCGCCACCGCGCTGCTGATGACGGCAAAGGGCATGGCCACCAGCACCGCATGCATCCATGACAGGTCGAACAGGACCTTGACCGGCCAGGCCACGGCCGCGGCGGTGACGACCACGCCGACAGCGGCCGCGCCGAAGGTGCGCAGCAGGAAGGCGCGGCGGCCCGGACTGAGCTTCAGGTCCAGGGCGCCCTCCAGGACGATCAGGATCAGCCCCACCGTGCCCAGCACCGGCAGCAGGGCCGGGGGCACATCGACCTGCCAGCCGGCGAGGTGGGCGCCCGCGCGCAGGGCCAGGCCCGTCAGCAGGAGGAACACCACCGCGGGGAAGCGCAACTGCCGCCCCAGGTGCAGGTACCAGTAGGACAGCAGCACCGCCACGCTGATGACGACCAAGGCTGTGGAGGTTTCCATGCGGACAGGGGCGGAGGCGGTTCAGGAGCAGGGGATTGCGGGACGGCTGGCGGCGGGCAGTCTCGCTGGCGGTTGCACGGTCGGCGAAGCGGCTGCCGTGGCGCGCGCCCGGCGGTGGTGCGCCCGCGGACGGTCGGTCAATGCAGCAGGCCGGGAAAGACCAGCTCGAAGGCGGGCACCTCGGCATCGAAGGCGCGTGCGTCCTCGCTCATGCAGAAGAAGGTGCCACGCATCTGGCCGTGCGGCGTGGCTATGCGCACCCAACTCGTGTATTCGAAGGTTTCCGACGGTGCCAGCACCGGCTGGCGGCCGACCACCGCCAGGCCACGCACCTCCTCGGTGCGGCCGTGGGCGTCGGTGATCAGCCACTGCCGAGCCACGAGCTGCGCCTTGACGTCGCCGTCGTTGACCACCTTGACCGTGTAGGCGAAGGCATAGGGCCCGTCGGGCGGGCTGGACTGCTCGGCCAGGTACTGCGTCGTGACGCTGCAGGAAAAGCGGGCTTGCGGCATGGGCGCGAGTCTAAGATAGCGGCATGAAAGAGATGATCATCGCGCCGTCGATCCTCTCGGCCGATTTCGCACGGCTGGGACAGGAAGTCCGCTCGGTGCTCGCCGCCGGGGCGGACTGGGTCCACTTCGACGTGATGGACAACCACTACGTGCCGAACCTGACCTTCGGCCCGATGGTGTGCCAGGCCTTGAAGCCGCACGCGCTGCATCCGGACGGTCGGCCCGCGCCGATCGACGTGCATCTGATGGTGCAGCCGGTGGACGCGCTGGCGCAGGCCTTCGCCCGCGCCGGGGCCGACCTGATCAGTTTCCACCCCGACGCCAGCACCCATGTCGACCGCACGCTGCAGCTGATCCGTGCCGAGGGCTGCAAGGCCGGCCTGGTGTTCAACCCGGCGGCGTCGCTGGACGTGCTGGAGTGGACGATCGACCGGATCGACCTGGTGCTGATCATGAGCGTCAACCCGGGCTTCGGTGGCCAGAGCTTCATCGACGGCGCACTGCGCAAGATCGAACGCGTGCGCCGGCTGATCGACGCCAGCGGCCGCGACGTCCGGCTCGAGGTCGACGGCGGGATCAAGGTCGACAACATCCGCCGCGTGGCCGCAGCCGGCGCCGACGCCTTCGTCGCGGGCAGCGCCATCTTCGGCCAGCCCGACTACCGCAGCGTCATCGAAGCCATGCGGCGCGAGCTCGCCGCGGCCTGAGGCCCTCTCGTCCGCTGGCGCCCGGCACGATGCTCAACGTCTTCACGCTCGCCAACGGCCGGCTGATCCAGCAGGAGATCGGCTCGGAGGCGGCGCTGGCCGGCCTGGCGCCGGTGTGGGTCGACCTCGAGGCGCCCACGCCGGTGGAGAAGGCCTGGGTCAACCTGCGCTTCTCGCTGGCGATCCCCGACGACGCCGTCGACGAGGATCTGGAGGAATCGGCGCGCTTCTACGAGGAGGACAACGGCGAGCTGCACATCCGCTCGGACTTCCTGCTCGACGACGATGACGACGACGGCACACCGGCGCGCAACGTGCGCGTGGCCTTCATCGTCAAGGACGGCGTGCTGTTCTCGATCCACGACGAGGACCTGCCGGTGTTCCGCCTGCTGCGCCTGCGCGCGCGGCGCATCCCCGCGCTGATCGAGGACGCCAAGGACGTGCTGCTCAAGCTCTACGACGCCGATGCCGAGTATTCGGCCGATGCGCTCGAGGGCATCTACGACCAGCTCGAGCGCGTCAGCACCCGGGTGCTGAAGGAGGACGTCAACGACACGACCGCCGGTGAGGCGCTGGCGGCAATCGCGCGCGAGGAGGACCTCAACGGGCGCATCCGGCGCAACATGATGGACACGCGTCGCGCCCTGAGCTTCTTGATGCGCAGCCGGCTGCTCAGCGCCGAGCAGTTCGAGCAGGCGCGGCAGATCCTGCGCGACATCGACTCGCTGGATTCGCACACCGCCTTCCTGTTCGACAAGATCAACTTCCTGATGGACGCCACGGTCGGCTTCATCAACATCAACCAGAACAAGATCATCAAGATCTTCTCGGTGGCCAGCGTCGCGCTGCTGCCGCCGACGCTGATCGCCAGCATCTACGGCATGAACTTCCGCCACATGCCGGAACTCGACCAGCCCTGGGGCTACCCGTTCGCGCTCGGGCTGATGGTGGCGTCGGTGGTGGCGCCTTTCGTCTACTTCCGCCGCAAGGGGTGGCTGCGATGACATCGATCGACACGGTCCGGGCGTCCGCTGGACGCTGCGCGAGACAGGGCCCGGCGCGTAGGGCAGCGCCGTTGATGATGGCCCTGGCCCTGGCATCGGCTGCCGTCACGGTGCCGGCGCGGGCCTCCAGCGTCTTCGCGCAGGTGCCCCCGCCCCGGCCGGCGCAGGCCCTGCCCGTGCTGGCGCCCGACATCGACGTCGACGCCTACCGCCGCGAGGTCGGCCGCCACCTCTACGCCGCCTACCCGTCGCGGGTGTTCCGGGGGCCGATGCCGCAGAACCTGTTCGCCGTGCTCATGACCGAGGCCGAGATCGACGCCGCGGGGCGGGTGCTGCGCGTGTCGGTGGTGCGGCCTCCGGCGTCTAGCCTGGCGGCGGCCGTGCCGCGCTGGGTGGTCGGTGTGATCGAGCGGGCCGCGCCCTACCCCGTGCCCGCCGGCATGGGCTCGGGCACCCTGACCTGGCGCGAGGTCTGGCTGGTGGACCGCTCGGGCCGCTTCCAGGTGCAATTGCTCAGCCAGGGGCAGCGCTGAGGGCCTGAGCGTCGATCAGCTGCGGGCCCGGCGCTTGAGCCAGCGCATCACGCCACCGACCAGCGGCAGCTTCTCGTACAGCTCCTCGGCCGCGTCCCAGTAGTCGCGGTGCATGGCCACCCGTCCGTCGGCGGCGAAGCGCAGGTGCGTGCCGCCGCGGATGCACTGCTGCGGCGTGCCCGGGCGGCGGAAACGGAACAGGAAATCCCACACCAGGAAGCACTGGTCGCCCTGCGCGACGGCCTCGCGCACGACGAAGCGCGGGGCGTCCAGGCTCGCGTACATGTGCTCGAACACGGCGCGGATCGCCGGCACGCCTTGGACCTCGTTGAACGGGTCCTTGAAGCTGGCGTCGGCGGTGTAGTAGGCATCGAGCCGGGCCAGGTCGGCGGGCTGCAGGGCCTCGAACAGCGCGATCACGGCCGCCACGCGCGCGTCCTCGTGCCGGGGCGTCATCACAGCCCCGTGACCCGGCGCACGCCGGCGAAGTACAGGCGGTCGCCGAGCAGGCGGGCGAGCTTGAGCACCCGCGTGAAGCGCTTCGGGAAGTGGATCTCGAACTGCCCCCGGGCCCAGCCGTCGACGATCTGCTGCGCCGCCTGCTCGGCGCTGATCAGCGCCGGCATCGTGTAGGCGTTCTGCGCCGTGGCTGGCGTGTCGACATAGCCCGGGTTGATGACCGACACGCCCAGGCCCCGCGCCGACAGGTCCAGGTACAGGGTCTCGGCCAGGTTGATCAATGCCGCCTTGGTGGGCCCGTAGCCCAGCGCGGTGGGCAGGCCGCGGTAGCCGGTCACGCTCGACACCAGACTGAGATGCCCGCCACGCCCGGCGTCGGCCTGTCGCAGCAGCGTCGGCAGCACGGCGTCCAGCAGGTGCAGCGCGCCGGTGTAGTTGGTCTGCAGCTGCCGCAGGGCCTCGTCGAGATCGAAGGCCGTGGCGCGCAGCGGCTTGAAGACGCCCGCGCAGTACACGGCCAGGTCGATCGTGCCGTGGGCCTGCACGATGGACTCGGCCGCGGCCTGCATCGCGTGGCGGTCGCCCACGTCCAGCGGCAGTGCCATGCTGCCCGGGTGGCTTTGGACGAAGTCCTGCAGCGCCGCCTGGCTGCGCGCCGAGACCACGACCGTGGCCCCGAGCGCGTGCAGCCGCGAGGCCGTGGCCCGGCCGATGCCGCTGGACGCGCCCAGCAGCCAGGCGGTGCGGCCGGCCCAGTGGGCGATCGGGGGGTTCAGCGGCATCGTGGGGCCTGTCGATGTGGATGGAAACGGCTCACGGCTCGAAGCCGTCCGGAAACCGCCGGGCCAGCGTAGCGCTTGCGCGCGCTTCGGGGCGCCGGCACGGGCAACGATCGGGCCTCGAAGCGGCGCTCAGAGCTTGCGGAAGGCCAGGGTGACCTCGCCCAGGCGGATCCCGAACTTGCTCATGATCGCGCGGTTGAGCATCACGCGCTCGTCCATCAGGAACATCCAATCGTCGAACTGGACTTCATAGACCTTGTCGTCCACCGGCAGCCGCAAGGTGTAGGCCCAGTTCAGCGCATTGCCCGAGGCCTGCCCGGTGGCTTCGCCGACGACGTCGTCGGCCCGGCCGCGCCAGCGGCCGTTGCCCAGGTCGGTCAGGCGCCAGACCCGGCGCTCGGTCTTGCCGTCGCTGTAGGTGAAGCGTTCGTCCAGCGTGCCCTCGTCGCCCTGCCAGGTGCCGGTCATCTGCACCGTGAAGCGCCGCGCGACCTTGCCGGCGCGGTCGGTGAAGATGCCGTGGGCGATGAGCTCGCCGTCGAAGTAGCGCTTGAGGTCCAGCACCGGCGTCTCGGCCGCGTAGTCGGCCGGGGTGGGCGCGCTCGCGCAGCCCGCCAGCGTGGCCACCGCACCGGCGGCCATCGCCGCAGCGGCGCTCTTCAGGATCAGGCGTCGGGTCATCGGGTCTCTCCTCGGATCCAGAGGGTGTGCAACAGGCCGGCAGCCAGCAGCTTGAGCGCGCAGGGCAGCAGGCAGTAGACGAGGGTCAGCGCCTGCAGGGCCTGCGGATCGCGCGCGCCGGGGGCGTAGCCGAACAGCCCCAGCAAGGGCAGCGCGATCCCGGCGGCCAGCGCCAGGTTGAGCTTGGTGGCGAAGTTCCACCAGCCGAAATACGCGCCCTCGAGCCGCCCGCCATGCCCGGCGCGCTGGATCACCCCAGCCAGCAAGGCGCCCGGGAGCGCGAGATCGGCACCCAGCGCCAGCCCGCTGGCCAGGCACACCAGGGCGTAGGCCACGACATCACCGGTGCCGAGCGTAGCCGCCCAGGCGAAGGTGAGCACGGCCAGCACCATGCCGGCGCGCCAGGCGCCCGCCAGCCCCCAGCGCCCGACCAGACGCACCCACAAGGGCATGGACAGCGCCCCGGCGGCGAAGTAGCTCGCCAGGAACAGCGGCTCCCAGGCCTGCGCCTGCAGGCGGTCGCGGATGAAGAACAGCACCAGCGTGGCGGGCACCGCGGTGGCGATGCCGTTGACCAGGAAGACCAGCAGCAGGCGACGGAAGTCGGCGACCCGCCAAGGTTGCGACAGCGCGCCGGGGGCCGACGTTGCGATGGCGGGCGACGGCGTCGCGGTCCGGGACCCCGCATGGGGCGCGGCATCAGGCAGCGGGCCTGCAAGGGGAGGCCGGGGCGCGCGCCACAGGCCGATCACCCCGATAGCCAGCAGCCCCGCGAAGGCCCATGCGGTCGCGCCCAGCCCGGCCACCGACGGCAGCACGCTCGCCACCAGCACCCCGACCAGCGCGAGTGCCTCACGCCAGGCGACGATGTGCGCGCGCTGCGCCTCGTCCCCGCCCAATCGCGCGCCCCAGGCCTGGTGCAGCACGCTGAGCACGCTGTAGGCCAGGTAGGTCACCGCCAGACCGATGCCGCACCACCACAACAGGGTCGGCAGGCCCCGCACCGCCGGGAAGAACAGGGCGTGGAAGCCGATCGCCAGGACCACCGCGGCCAAGAGCGCTGCACGGAGCACGCGCGAGATCGGCCCGTCCAGCCAGCGATCGGCCAGGCGACCGATCAGCGGGTCGGCAAAGGCGTCCAGCAGTCGGGCGCCGAGCAGCAGGGCCCCGAGCGTGGCCAAGGGCACGCCGAAGGCGTCGGCGTAGTGGTTGGGCAGGATGACGTACAGCGGCAGCGCGACGAAGGCCAAGGGCAGGCCCAGACCGCCGTAGGCCAGCCCCTGCGGCCAGCCGCCGGTCCAGGTGTCGGCGCGACTGCCGGCGCCGTCAGGCGGGCTGGGTGCGATCGCTGGGCCGGCCGCAGGGCCCGATGCGCTGCCCGGTGGCGCAGGCGCCCGTGCGTCGCCCGCGGCCATCCGGCTCACCGGCGCCCCAGCAACTGCTCGCGCAGCGCGGGCTGCGAACTGCTGGGCCCGAGCCAGATGCCGAAGAAGCGCGGGCCGAAGCCTGCATCGGCGACCTCACCGCGCAGGCGCGCGTTGTGGAAGAAGCGCGCGGGGCCTGCGGGCTGGTGGACTCCCGTCAGCCGGTCACCCGGCTGGATGTCGGGAAAGATCCGGCTCATCGCCTCCAGCCACTGCTCGGCGAGCCCCGTCGGCAGGGTCTCCACGCGGCGCATCTCCCCGAGCGAGCGCTCGGCGATCTGGCGCGCATCGAAGCCCCGGGCGTAGGTGATCTCCAGCGCCAGCGGCTGCCGCGCCCAGTCTGCCGGATCCAGCCCCGGCCCCTCGGTCCACAGACGCACGTCGTAGATCAGCAGGCCCAGAAAGCGCAGCCGCCCCTCGCCCTGGAGGTGGGGGCGGCCGCGCCAGGATTGCAGCAGTTCGGGCGGCGCGGACGCGGCTGTGGCAGAGGCAGAGGCAGAGGCAGCGGCCGGGACTTCGCCCCGAGGCGTCGGCGATGACAGCGACGCCGCCGCCCGGAAGGGCCATCCCGCAGCAGCAGCAGCAGATGCGGCAGCGGCGGCAGCCGCGACGAGGGCGCGTCGCCGGCGCCGCGCGCCGGCCAGGTCAGCGGTCTGGAGAGGCATCGGATCGATCGGTCTCATGGTCGTCGGTGCCGGGCTGGACGGGGGCGATGATGCGTTCACCGCCACGCCCGTGTGGTGTCTTCAGCGCCGGCGCAGCGTGAACTGCACGACGTCGGTGTTGCCGGTGTCGAAGGCTGCCTCGCAGTAGGCCAGGTAGAACTCCCAGATGCGCATGAAGCGCGTGTCGAAGCCCAGGCGCCGCACCTGCGCATCGCGGGCGAGGAAGTCGGCGCGCCAGCGCCGCAGCGTCTCGGCGTAGTCGCGCCCGAAGGCGTGCTCATCCACCACCTCGAGCCCGGCGCGCCAGGCGTGCGTGCGGAAGGCCTGCGGGCTGGGCAGCATGCCGCCGGGGAAGATGTACTGCTGGATGAAGTCGGTCGAGCGCACGTAGCGCTCGAAGAGGTCGTCGCGGATCGTGATGGTCTGGATGCAGGCGCGCCCGGTGGGGGCCAGCAGGCGGTGCACCGTCTGGAAGTAGCCGTCCCAGTACTCGCGGCCGACGGCCTCGAACATCTCGATCGAGGCCACGGCATCGTAGGGCCCGTCATCGATGTCGCGGTAGTCCTGCAGCCGCAGGTCGACGTGCCCGGTCAGGCCGCAGCGCGCCATGCGCTCCTGTCCGTGGGCGAGCTGCTCGGTCGACAGCGTCACGCCGGTCACCCTCGCACCGTATCCCGCGGCCGCCTCCTGGGCGAGCGCGCCCCAGCCGCAGCCGATCTCCAGCAGCTTCGCGCCGGGCGCGAGGGCGCATTGGTCGAGCGCGCGACGCACCTTGGCCGTCTGCGCCTGGGCGGAGCCCCGCGTGAAGTCGCCCTCGAACAGCGCGCTCGAGTAGTTCATCGTCTCGTCCAGCCACAGGCGGTAGAACGCGTTGCCGAGGTCGTAGTGGGCGTGGATGTTGCGGCGGCTGCCGCGCCGGGAATTGCGGTTGAGCAGGTGCTTGAGCCGGTAGGCGATCGAACCCCACCAGCTGCCGTAGATCACCGACTCGATCTCGTCCCGGTTGGCGATGAACAGGCGCAGCAGGGCGGCGAGATCCGGGGTGGTCCAGTGCCCCTCGATGAAGGACTCGGCGAAGCCGATGTCGCCGCTGCGCAGCACCGCCGAACAGACCTCCCAGTCCAGCACGCGCAGGGCGGCGTGCGCACCGGCCGGATGTTCGCGCCTGGCGTACGTGGACGGCGCCGCCTGCGCCGTGCTGCGCGAGGCCGGGCCTGGCGCAGGCTCGGCGCCCAGGCGCATCTGCCGGCCGTCGGGCAGTTGCAGGTCGAGCGTGCCATGGCGCAGGCGCCGCAGCAGCGACAACACGGTGCGTGCAGCCGCCGGGGTGCCGGCGGGCAGCGCGGCGACGTCGGCGGTGGTCGAGGTCATGAGCCGGACTCCCGGGTGACGAAGCGTTCGGGGGCTTCGGGTTTGGACACGAAGGGCACGCGCTTGAGCCACAGCCTGAGCGCGTGCCAGTGGATGCGCGCGATCACGCCCAGCGTCATCAGGGGCATGCGCAGGCAGGCCGCGTACGCGCCACGGGTGGTGAGCGCCTGAAGGTGGCCCGACAGGCTCGTCAAGAGCAAGGGGCCGGATTCGTCGTCGTGATCCACCCGCGCCACGATGCGGTCGGCGGTGCGCATGAACCTGAAACGATAGCGGCCCGTCACATGGCAGAACGGCGAGACGTGGAAGACCTTGGAAGCTGTCAGTTCTTGTCCGTAGACCAGACCAGGATGCGTGAGCAGGTAGCAGTGGCGCTCGCCGAAGGTGTTGTTGACCTCTGCGACGATCGCCGCGAGCGAGCCGTCGAGTCGGTGGCAATGCCAGAAGCTGACGGGCTTGAAGGCGTAGCCGAGCACCCGCGGGTAGGTTTGCAGCCAGACCTCGCCGTCGGCGTCGGCGATGCCTTCGCGTTGCAGCAGTTGCTCGAGCCAGGCCAGCGCGTCCGCGCCCCCATCGCCGTGGTCACGGTCGTGGAAACTCACCAGACCCCAGTGGTTGCGCACCAGGTGCGCATCGGCCCTGGCCCGCAGGGCGCGCATCGGCAGCAGCAGGAAGAAGGTGGGGTATTCGAAACCGTGACGGGTGGGGCGCAGGCGCAGGTGGCGGACTTCGCCGAGCGCCAGCAGCGGTCTCGCCCACTGCCCCTGCCCCTGTCCCTGCTCTTGCCCATGGGCAGACGTCATCCGGCCCGACAGGGGCGCCTGGATGGCCGTGCCTGCAGCAGCGGGTGTTTCATCGCGGACCCTGGCCGATCCGGGAAGCCGCGGTCCGTGTGCCGCCCGCGCCGATGCCGCGGCCTTCATGCCGCCCTCGGCGCCGAGCGCTGAAGCGCCTGTTGCGCCTGTTGCGCGCGCAGCGCGTCGGCCACGGCCAGACCGGACATCAGCCCGTCCTCATGGAAGCCATAGCGCGTCCACGCGCCGCAGAACCACACATGGGTCTGCCCCTGGAACTCGGGCAGGCGTGCCTGCGCATCGATGGCTGCTCGGTCGAAGACCGGATGCGCGTATTCGATCTCACGCAGCACGGTCTCCGGTCGGATCGCGCGGGACGGGTTCAGCGACACGATCACCGGGGTCGCCCAGGGCAGCGGCTGCAGCCGGTTGATCCAGTAGTGCAGGCACACCGCCGCCTGCTCGCGCTGCCAATGGTCTGCCCGCTCGTAGTTCCATGCCGCCCAGGCCAGCCGTTGGCGCGGCATGACCGACTCGTCGGTGTGCAACACCGCGGTGTTGGGTTGGTAGCGGATCGCCCCCAGCCACTGGCGCTCCTCGGGCGTGGCGTCGGCGAGCAGGGCGAGCGACTCGTCGGTGTGGCAGGCCAGCACGACGTCGTCATAGCGTTCTTCGCCCTTGTCGGTGAACACCTGGACGCCAGCCCAACCGCGCGCGGCCGGAATGCGCCGCACCGCCCGCACCGGCGTGCCCAGGCGTGCGTCCGCCAATCGGGAGACCATCCTGTGCACGTACTGGCGCGACCCGCCACGCACCGTGCGCCACTGCGGGCGATCCGACAACTGGATCAGCCCGTGGTTGTGGCAGAACCGGATCATCGTCGCCACCGGGAAGCGCATCATCTGCTCGGTGGGGCACGACCAGATGCACCCGATCATCGGAAGGAAGTACCAATCGCGGAAGCGTTCGCCGAAGCGATGTCGGCGCAGGAAATCGCCGATCGGCTCTGCCATCTCGGCATCGGCCTGGCGCTGCGCGATCGACATGGCGAGCCGGTTGAAACGCAGGATCTCCTGCAGCATCGCCAGGAACGCCGGGCGCAGCAGGTTGCGCCTCTGGGCGAAGACGGTGTTCAGACTCGAGCCGCTCCACTCCAGGCCGTCGGCGCGGCTCTGCACCGAGAACGACATGTCGGATTCGGCGGTCTGCACGCCGAGCGCGCCGAACAGCCGCACGAGCTGCGGGTAGGTGCGGTCGTTGTAGACGAGGAAGCCGGTGTCCACCCCGTGAACCACGCCGCCGAGTTCGACGTCGACGGTGTGCGCGTGGCCGCCGAAATGTCGACCGGCCTCGAACAGCGTGACCTGGAAGTCAGGCGCGAGCGACCAGGCTGCCGACAGCCCCGAGATGCCGGAGCCGACGACGGCCACGCGGCGCGTCATGCAAGCGGCCTCCGCCTGCGGGCCGCGCCGTGCGTGTCAAGGGCCTTTCCCGTGCCCGGGGGTCGCCCGGCACCGCCCCAGGAGAGGGCTCTGGAAGACAGGGGAAGGCTCGCCGTGGCCCCCGGACGGGGAACGGCAGTGGAAAAACCTGTCGTGCGGCGCCCCCGGGCGAACGAGGGAGGGAGGGAGGAGGAGGAGAGACGCCCGGAGATTGCAGCCGGCGGGACCGGGTGTCCGCACGACAGAAAAAAGAGGTGTGGGATGCGGTGGTGGGTCAGCCGCTCCCGCATGAGTGCACGCGCCCCCGACGCGAGCCGAGACCCGGCGCGTGGCGCCGGGCATGCGGATCCGTGCAAGGAGTGTGATCTCATGAGCGAATACTAACCCGTCTACTTTTTGAACTCAAGAGTTTTCGTTTGAAATGTGCAGTCTGCGAATCGCAGCCGGACCATGACGACCCCCTCCATGCGCGCCGCGGGGGCGGTGGCCACCCGTGGGATTTGAGGAGGGATCAGATGTCAACTTTTTGAGACAACTGCATGTGTCATCCAAAATTGACGTCGATTGTGAACCTTTCGCCGGACTTTGCAAGTCCGAAATACGGCTTCCAAAGCGATTTGGGGATCATTTTTTTGCTTTTCAGGGCCTGTCGGTGTCGTGGCCGGCCGAACCTGACGCCCATGCCGCGATCGCGGCAAGTCGGCATCCCTAGAATGCAGGCACCCTGACGCCCCCCACGGACGCCACGCCATGCTCTACCCGGAACTCTTCAAGCAGCTCGAAGCCGTACGCTGGAACATGGACACCGACATCCCGTGGGCCTCGTTCGATCCCGGGCGGCTCAGCGACGAACAGGCGCGCACCGTCAAGATGAACGCCATCACCGAGTGGGCGGCGCTGCCGGCCACCGAGATGTTCCTGCGCGACAACCGGGACGACAGCGATTTCTCGGCTTTCATGAGCGTGTGGTTCTTCGAGGAACAGAAGCACTCGCTGGTGTTGATGGAGTACCTGCGGCGCTTCCGCCCCGAACTCGTGCCCACCGAGGCCGAACTCCACGAGGTGCGTTTCGAGTTCGACCCGGCGCCCGCGCTCGAGACCTTGATGCTGCACTTCTGCGGCGAGATCCGGCTGAACCACTGGTACCGGCGGGCCGCCGAATGGCACACCGAGCCCGTGATCAAGTCGATCTACGAGACCCTGGCCCGCGACGAGGCCCGCCACGGTGGCGCCTACCTGCGCTACATGAAGCGGGCAATGCAGCGTTTCGGTGACGAGGCGCGTGCGGCCTTCGCCAAGGTGGGCGTGCTGATGGCCAGCGCGCGCCGCACGGCGCAGGCCCTGCACCCGACCAACCTGCATGTCAACGAGCGCCTGTTCCCGCGTGACACGGTGCAGAGCCGGCTGCCCGACCCGGCCTGGCTCGAGCGTTGGCTGGACAAGCAGATCCAGTTCGACCACGCCTGGGAAACCCGCGTGGTCGAGCGCATCCTGCACAACCTGGGGCTGCTGATGGAGCGCAGCTTCGGCAGCGTGCAGGAACTCAACCGCTACCGCAAGGAATTGACGCAGGCCCTCGCCCAGCGCGCGTTGGTGCCGCAGTCCGCGGGCTGACGGCAGCGCGCGCCGCGCGCCGCGGTCACTGCGCCGGCGGCACCGAAGGATCGGCCTTGCGGTCGGCGGCGATCCTGACCGCACTGGGGCGCTCGCCCACGCGTCGCGCGTAGCCCTTCCAGTCCACGCCCTGGGCGGCCAGCAGGTCCTCGCCCAGCACGGCCTTGGTCGCCATCCCGACCAGCGGCAGGTTGGTCCAGGCCGAGCAATCGGCCAGCGTGAACTCGTCGCCCGCCACGTAGGGCGAGAACCGGGCCAGGCGCTTGAAGCCGGCGATGTGCCGCGTCAGCTGCTTGCGCACACGCTCCCTGGTCGCGTCGGACACGGTGCCGCCGAAGAAGGCCTGCGGATAGAGCTCTCGTGCCACCAGTTCGAGGTGCAGGTCGATGAAGGTGGCCAGTTCGCGCACCTTGGCCGCCGCGTAGGGGTCGGCAGGCACCAGCGGCGGCTGCGGCCAGGTCGCTTCCAGCCAGTCGACGATGACCTGGCTCTCGCACAGCGGGCCCTGCGGCGTGCGCAGGAAGGGCACCTTGCCCAGCGGCGAGGCCGACAGCGTCGCCTCCGAGGTGCCGCCGGTGCCGACGCGCTCCTCGGTGAAGGCGATGCCCTTCTCGAGCAAGGCCATCTTGACCTTGTTGTAGTAGTTGGACAGGGGGAATCCGCACAGGACGATCATGGCTGTCTTCGCTCCGGGAGGGATGAACCGTCCCGTAGTGTCGCCTCATCGGCGCAGGACCGCGCCGCCCACCCGATCGCCAGCGCAGCGCAGACGGCGCCCGCCAACGCGCCCGCGAGGTGCGCGACGGTGGCCACCGGGAAGGGCCAGGCGCCACCGACGCTCACCGGTCTCACCCAGGCCTGCTCCAGCAGGAGCTTGAGCGCCAGCCCCGCTGCCAGCGCCAGGCCGATGCGTCGGTCGCGCCCCCGGCGCGCCACGACGAGTTCGACGGCCAGCACCGCCACGCCGGCGTGCAGCACGCCCGACAAGCCGGCGTAGCGCTGCAGTTCGGGTGACGCCAGCAGCGCCAGATGGGACAGCGGCCAGGCCGCAGCCCAGGCGACCGCCGCGCGGCGCGGCAGCCGTGCCGACACGCCGGCCAGGGCGAGCACCCCGCAGCCGAGCACATTGGCCAGCAGATGCAGGGCCTCCAGATGCACGAACGCCGCGGTCCACCAGCGCCACGGCTGCTGCCATGCCAGCGCCTGCCGCCAGTCGAGCAGGGCTTCAGCGCCGGGCTCGATCCACCCCAGCGCCGCCACGCACAGCGCGGCGCCCGCCAGCGCCACCGCCAGCATTGCCCACGGCCGACCCACGGCCGCGGCGCCCGCGCCGCTCAAGACGCCGCCGAGGCCGGCACCGCAGGCGCGAACACGTGTTGCCACACGGCGAGGATCGCCTCCCGCAGCCCGGCGTAGGCGTGGGCCTCGAAGTGGGTGGCCTGCTCGTCCAGGCGCGCCCGGTGCTGCGCGCTGCGCAGCGCGCGATAGGCATCGGCCGCCGCCTCGCCGACACCCTCGGGCAGCAGGCCGGCGTGCTGCGCGCGCCGCAGCAAGGCGATGTTGCCGACGTTGGCCATCAGTTCGGGATGCGCGGCGCCGTGGGTGAGCACCAGCGCCTGGACCGCGAACTCCGCGTCGATCATCCCGCCGGGGCTGTGCTTGACGTCGAAGCGCCCTGCCGGCACCACGTGTGCGGCCCGCACCTTCTCGCGCATCGCGCCCACCTGTGCCATCAGGGCCTGCGGATCGCGCGGCGCCCTCAACACCTGCTCGCGCATTGCCTCGAAGCGCGCGGCGATCGGCACGTGGCCGGCGCAGAAGCGTGCCCGCGTCAGCGCCTGGTGCTCCCAGGTCCAGGCGGTGTTGCTGCCACGCCCGACCTGGTAGCGCTCGAAGGCGTCGATCGAGGTGACGAGCAGGCCCGAGCTGCCGTTGGGCCGCAGGGCGGTGTCGATCTCGTACAGGTCGCCGTGCGCCGTGCGCAGCGTCAGCCAGGTGATGACCTTGCGCACGAAGCCGGCGTAGATCTCCTGCGCGCGGTCGGCGTCGGGCTCATCCTGGTCGTCGTAGACGAAGACCACGTCCAGGTCGCTGCCGTAGCCGAGTTCCTTCCCGCCCAGCTTGCCGTAGGCGATCACCGCCAGCGCCGGCTGCGGCCGGTGGCGCAGGCGGTAGTTGGCCCAGGACCAGCGCAGCACCGCATCCATCACCGCGTCGGCCAGCGCCGACAACTCGTCGGCGACCTCCTCGACGCTCAGCCGGCCCTCGACATCGCGCACCAGCGTGCGGAAGACCTCGGCGTGGTGCGCCCGCCGCAGGGTGTCGAGCAGCGCCTCCTCGTCGGCCTGGCCGCCGCGCACCCAGGCCGCGTGGCGCTCCTCGAGCTCGCACAGGAAGACCTCGCGGTCGAAGCGCTCACCGAGCAGCCGCTCGTCGGCCAGCTCGTCGATCACGCCCGGGTGGCGCATCAGGTACTGCATCGGCCAGCGCGCCAGACCCAGCAGCCGCAACAGCCGCCGCTGCACCTCCGGCCGCTCCACCAGCAGCGTGAAATAGGCCTCGCGACGCAGCAGGGGCTCCAGCCAGTCGACGAAGCGCAGCGCCGCGTCGAGCGTGCAACTGCCGTCGGCGATGCCGGCCTCGGCGCGCTGGATCAGGCGTCCCAGCCTCAGCTTGCTGTCTTCGCGCAGGCCGGCGACCCGCGGCTGCGCCGCCCAGCGGCGCACGCGCTCGGCCAGCGCCTCGGGCAGGCGCTCGATCAGCGAGACGCTGTCGATCGGCAGCGGCCCCTGGCCGCAGGTGCGGCAGCCGTTGCGCCCGCCGCTGGCCGGCGCGGCGCTGCCATCGCGCAGCAGTGCGTCGAACTCGTTGGCGACGAACTCCCGCGCCTCACCGAGTTGCTCGAGCAGCGCGCAGGCGTCGGTGCGGCCCTCGGGATCGAGCGCACGCGCGATCCAGTCCAGGTCGCCGTCGGCCGTGGGCAGCAGATGGGTCTGCTGGTCGTCCAGGTACTGGATGCGGTGCTCGATGCGCCGCAGCAGTTCATAGGCCTGTCCCAGGCGCTGCGCGGTCGCGGGCTTCATCAGCCCGCGCGCGACCAGCCGCTCCAGCCCCCGCAGGGTCGACCGGGTGCGGATCTCGGGGAAATGGCCGCCGCGCGCCACCAGCATCAGCTGCACGATGAACTCGATCTCGCGGATGCCACCGCGCGAGAGCTTGACGTCGTTGGCGCGCTCAGGACGCCCGGCCGCGCGGCGCTGAGCCTCCTCGCGGATCTTGCGGTGCAACTGCCGCAGGCCCTCGAAGACCCCGTAGTCGAGGTACTTGCGGTAGACGAAGGGGGTCACGAGCGCGCGCAGTGCGTGCGCGCGGCCGCTGTCGACGGCTGCCCGCGGGGCGACGACACGGCTCTTGAGCCAGGCGAACCGCTCCCACTCGCGACCCTGGACCTGGAAGTACTCCTCCAGCATCGCCAGGCTGACCACGGAGGGCCCGGAATTGCCGTTGGGCCGCAGCGCGAGATCCATGCGGAAGACGAAGCCGTCCTCGGTGGTGTCGCCGATCAGCGCGTACAGGCGTTTGGCCAGCAGCGAGAAGTACTCGTGCGCCGACACCGGGCCACCGCGCCCGATGAAGGCGCCCGGGTCGGCGGGCCCCGGGGTGTGGCCGTCCTCCTCGTAGACGTAGATCAGGTCGATGTCGGACGAGACATTGAGCTCGCGCGCGCCGAGCTTGCCCATGCCGACGACCCAGAAGTCGATGTCCCGGCCCTGGGCATCCACCGGTCGACCGTGGCGAAGGTCGCATTCGGCGCGGGCCTGCGCCAGCGCCGCCTCGAGCGTGACCTCCGCCAGCGTGGTCATCACGGCCGTGACCTGCGCCAGCGGCAACTGCGTCTCGACGTCCAGGCAGGCCAGGCGCTCGAGCACGAGTTGCCGCGCCACGCGCAAGGCCGCTGGCAGGTCGCGCCCGCGCGAGCGCAGCGCGGCCACCGTGGCTGCGATCGACGCCGCATCCGGCACGCCGGGGGCGAGCGCTGCGAGGTCTTCTGCGTAGCGCCGACGGATGCGCTGGACGAAGCGGCTGTGGGATGCCAGCGCGGGCAGGGGCGAAGAGCCCGAGCCGGTCAGGCGCATCTGCCCGAGTTGTGGGGTCCCGACGCTCATCGTGCGTCCCCCGCCGAGGCGCGCCTGCCTGAAGGGACGCGCACGAACCGCAAGCGTCTCGATGACACATGGTCATCACCCGCCCGCACCCATCGTGCATTCATCGGTCTACTCCTCCAGCCCGACGCTCCCGCGGCAACCATGCCACGGACGAGGACGTCTGCGGTGCCCGGACAAGCGCTTGTCGGCCTTCCTTGTGGCGGAAGGTCCGCTGCGGCCAGCCCCGTCATTCCGTCGGGCTCCAGTCTTCGTTCGCAATTTCTCTCCGGTGCGCAGGGTATTCCGATCGGGAGGTTGATCGATGCGAGGGGGCTTTGCCCGAATCCGGGGCCCTCCGCGGCGCGACCCGCGCGCCCGACAATGGTTAGCTTGCCGAAGGGGTGGCGCGCCTGTCCGACACCCGGCCGGTTCGTGAAAGCGCTGGAGCACCCCACCATGAAAATCGCCGCCGTTCAGATGGTTTCGGCACCCGATCGCGACCGCAACCTCGAGACCGCCGCCGGCCTGATCGCGCAGGCCGCCGCGCAGGGAGCCGAACTGGTGGCGCTGCCCGAGTACTTCTGCCTGATGGGCCGACGCGACACCGACAAGCTCGCCATCGCCGAGCCCCTGGGTGACGGCCCGATCCAGCGCTTCCTCTCCCGGACCGCGCTCGACCACGGTGTGTGGCTGGTCGGCGGCACCCTGCCCGTCACCGTCCCCGGCCGCGCCGACCGCGTGCGCAACACCTGCCTCGTGCACGACCCGCAGGGCCACCGTGTGGCGCGCTACGACAAGATCCACCTCTTCGCCTTCGACAACGGGCGCGAGCACTATGACGAAGGCCGGGTGCTGGAGGCCGGTGAGGAGCCCGCCGACTTCATGGCCGGCCCGCATCGGGTCGGCCTGAGCGTGTGCTACGACGTGCGCTTCCCGGAGCTGTACCGGGCGCTGGCAGGCAGATCCGCGGCAGCAGCCTGCGACCTGATGTGCGTGCCCGCCGCCTTCACGCACACCACGGGCGAAGCGCACTGGGAACTGCTGCTGCGTGCGCGGGCCGTCGAGAACCAGTGCTACGTGCTCGCGCCCGCCCAGGGCGGGCTCCACGAGAACGGCCGCAGGACCTGGGGTCACACCCTCGTCGTCGACCCCTGGGGCCGGGTCGACGCCTGCCTGCCCGAAGGCGAAGGTGTGGTGCTGGCCGACGTCGATGCCGCGCGCCTGCAGGAGGTCCGCACGCAACTGCCGGCGCTGCGGCACCGCCGCCTGTGAGGCCGGTGGACGCCTGATCCCCTGTCGCGTGCCGGGTGCGTCGAGGTGGCGACCCCGCGCCGCCGCGGGCGCACCGACCGCCCGCGGCTGCGCGACGGCGCGGACGCGCCGGAACCCAGCGCCGGATGCCAGTGCCGGGGGTCAGCGCCGGCCGTACATCAGGTGCCGCGCCAGCGTGGCCTTCAAGGGCCCGATCTGTTCCAGTGCAGCCAGCGCGAGGCCTCGGACCGACCCCAGGCCCGGCCCGCGCCACGTGAAACTGCGGGCAAGGAAGTCGGTCGTGGCGATCATGCTCCAGCGGTCGGGTGCGCGTTGCCATTCGACGCGGCGAAGCGCGGCGTCGAGATCGGTTGTCCGGTGCAGCGCCTCCACCAGCGCCTGCGCATCGCGCAGTCCGAGGTTCAGGCCCTGTCCGGCCACGGGGTGCAGGGTCTGCGCCGCGTTGCCGATGCGCACGACACGGCCGTCCACCAGGCTGCGCTCGGCATTGAGCCCGAGCGCGAAGCGCTTGAGCGGCCCCATCGCGCACACCCGGCCGGCCTGACTGGGCAACAGCGTGTTCAGCAGCGCCTGGCGCTGCCCGGCGTCCAGCGGCGCCACCGGGTCGTCGTCGGCGGACACGCACCACACCAGTGCGGCCGGACGGCTGGCCGCCCGGACATCGCTGCCCACCGACCCGGCGACCGAATCGGCAGGACCTGCGGGCTGCCTCAGCGGCAGCAGGGCCACGGGGCCGCTGCGGGTGAAGCGTTCGAAGGCCGTCCCCGGGGGCGCGCCGGACAACTCCACCGTGCCGACCCAGGCCGATTGCCGGTAGTCGCGCTGCAGGCCCTTGCGCGGTTGGTCAGCCCACACCCCGCCCTCGGCGACGACGGCGATGTCGAAGCGATCGACTTCCCCAGGACCGAGCCGCAGCCCGTCGGGCGAGGCCTCGATCGCGGAGACGGACGTGCCCCAGCAGCTGCGCAGCCGTTGCGGTTGCGCGCCCACCTGCACCTGCCACGCCGACTGCAGCGCCGCAACCAACGGGCCGTAGGCGATCACGGCCCCGAGCATCGGCACGCCCAACGCATGGGCCGTCAGGCGCACAGCCGTGTCAGCCCCCCAGGCCGGCGGCGCCTGCGAGACCTGGACCTCTTCGATCGGGCAGGCGGCGTGTGCCGGCCAGGCCTGCAGGCGCTGCAGCGTCTGCAGGCTGCCGCGCGCCAGCGCAAGTGTGCGAGGGTCGCCAGACACGTCGCGATCGGCGGGCCGCGCATCGAAGACGGTGATGTCGGCCCGCGGCAGTCGTCTCGCTGCGAGCAGCGCCAGCGTGAGGCCGACAGGGCCGGCCCCGACGACGGCCAGCCGGGGAAAAGGACGGTTGTGCATCGTGGGATGCGACGATAGCGCAAGCCGCGCGACGGCGGCCGCGGTATAAGGTCTTCATGCACCCCGACAACACCCACCTGAGGTGCGCGACGCGCGGCTGCGCAGGGCTCGCGTTCGGTCTGATCCTCGGCGCCGCCTCCGCCTCCGCCTTCGCCTCAGCTTCCCCTTCCCCTTCCGCTTCCGCTTCCGCTTCGGCGCCTGCGCCGGCCAACCCCGCTGGCATCGACTGGGTGCGACTCGACGGCTTCGAGATCGCCCGCACCGAGACCACGGTGGCGCAGTTCCGCCGCCACGTCCAGGCCACCGGTCTGCAGACCCGGGCCGAGCGCGCCGGCGGCGGCGAGGTCTACGAGGCAGGGTGGGTCCGCAAGCCCGGCTGGACCTGGCGGCGCCCGTTCGGCGCCCTTGCAGCCGACGATGAGCCGGCCGTGCACCTGACCTTCGACGAGGCGCGGGCCTTCTGCCGCTGGGCGGGAGGCCAGTTGCCGACCGACGCGCAGTGGGTCTCGGCCGCCTACACCGAGCAGCGTCCCACGCCGCCGATACCCTTCCGGCGCGGGCTCACCTATCCATGGCCGACCGGTGACCGGCCCGCCGGTGCGCAGTGCCTGGGCGATTGCGGGCCTGAAGCGACCGCTCGCGCGGTGCCCCATGGCGCGGGGCTCTGGCGCGGCGACGGCCATGCGCCTGCCGGGCGCACGCCAGCCGGGGTCAACGGCCTGCACGACATGGGCGCCAACGTCTGGGAGTGGGTCGATGAGCCACAGGACGCTGGCGCGACCGATGTCGAGCGCCGCACGCGCGGGGGCTCGTGGTGGTATGGCGCCCGGCAGATGCAGGCCGACCACCTCCAGGGCAAGCCGCCCGGCACCGCGGTGGTCTACATCGGGTTCCGGTGTGCCCGCACCTCGCCGCCCTGAACGGCGCCGGCGGTCTGGCCGGGAAGGGCCCGCCAGACCGGCACAATCCAGATTCCAGGTGAACGGGCGCGCAACCCATGCTCTACCGATTTCGCAGCAAGGCCAGCGGTGACGTCCTGATGCTCGGCCCCCAGGGCGACGAGCTGCTGCGTGCACTGGGTCGGGAGCCCTCGGCCGCCGGCATCATCGAGCCATCGGCCATGCCCGATGCCTTGGCCAGGCTGGCCGAGGCCATCGCCGTGGATGATCAGTTGCGTGCGCGCTCCCGAGGTGACGATGCACGGCGCGAGGCGGCCGACGAGGCGGCCGGTCGGGACACCGTGTCGCTGCGCCGGCGCTGGTGGCCGATGGTCGAGATGATGCGCCGCTGTCACGGCCAGGACGAGGCGATCGTCTGGGGTGTCTGACGTCCATGAGGGCTCAACGGAGATCGGGATGAAGCTGAGCAGTCGCAGCTGGATGAACGGCGACAGGATCCCTGCGCGCTTCGCGGCCGGACAACTTGCCGAGGCGGGCGGGGTCGGGTTCTCCGACAACCTCAACCCGCACCTCGCATGGAGCGACCTGCCGGCAGGCACGAAGTCGTTGGCGCTGATCTGCCACGACTTCGACGTCCCGAGCCGCGGCGAGGACGTCAACCGGGCCGATCGCGAGATCCCGGCGGACCTGCCCCGTGTCGACTTTTTCCACTGGGTCCTCGTCGACCTCCCCGCCTCGCCTGCCGAGATCGCCGAAGGTGAGTTCAGCCGCGGCTTCACGCCGCGCGGCAAGCCCGGCCCGCAGGCCTTGCGTGGCGCCCGGCAGGGCCTGAACGACTACACCGGCTGGTTCGCGTCCGATCCCGCCATGGCCGGCCCGTATTTCGGCTATGACGGCCCCTTCCCGCCGTTCAACGACTCGCTGGTACACCACTACGTGTTCACGCTCTACGCCGTGTCGCTGCCGCGACTGCCCGTGGAGGGGGCCTTCACCGGCCCGCAGGCGCGACAGGCGCTGGCCGGCTGCACGCTCGACACCGCCACGCTGTCTGGCACCTACACCCTGAACCGACGCCTCGACCGATGAGCCACACAGCCGAGCCCCCAGCGCCCGTCCCGGTCGCCGCCGAACCGCAGGAGACCCACGGCGTTGCCGACCCCGGCGCCTGCGCCACCCGCGTCATGCTCGTGCGCCATGGCCAGACAGACTGGAATGTGGGCGTGCGCATCCAGGGCCACACCGACATCCCCCTCAACTCCCAGGGGCGTGAACAGGCCCGCCGCCTGGGCCTGCACTTCGCCGACGAGGCGCTGGATGTGGTGTACGCCAGCGACCTCAGCCGTGCGTTCGACACCGCGGCCGAACTCGCGCGCGCCTGCGGCGCAGAACTGCGCTGCGAAGCGGCCCTGCGCGAGCGGCATTTCGGCTGCTTCGAGGGGCTGACCTTCGGACAGATCGAGGTAGGCTGGCCCGAACAGGCGCAGCGCTGGCGGCAGCGCGACCCGCATTTCGGCCCGGAAGGCGGAGAGACGCTGGCCGTCTTCCACGCCCGGTGCGTGGACATCGCCACCCGGCTGGCCGCCCGACATCCGGGGCAGTCGATCGCCTTGGTGGCGCACGGTGGCGTGCTCGATTGTCTCTACCGCGCCGCCACCCGGTTGGACCTGCAGGCGCCCCGCACCTGGCAGATCGACAACGCCACGGTCAGCCGTCTGCTGTGGACGGACCAGGGGTTCTCACTGGTCGGCTGGAACGACGCCTCCCACCTCGAAGGGCTGGCGCCGACACCGTCTCAGGCGTAGGCCCGCTCGTCCAGCCCCAGTGCGATCTGTGTGCACACGGTGCGGCAGATCGCGGCCGCCTGCTCGTTGACGATGCGGTAGTAGATCTGGGTCGAGTCGCGCCGCTTGCCGAGCACGCCCGCCCGGTACAGCGTGGACAGGTGCTGGCTCATGTTCGGCTGGGTGGTGCCGATCTCGGCCAGCAGTTGCGACACGTTCTTCTCGCCCTGGCACAGCGCGCTGATGATGCGCAGCCGGATCGGCGTGGACAACAAGCCGAACAACTCGGCGGCGCTGGCGAAGACGGCTTCGGTTTCGTCCCGAGGCGGGTTCATGCGGTGTCCGATCTGCAGGCGGTGGGTGGAGGCCGGGGTCTTCGTCGAAATCGCACGTACGCGCTCAGCGCCCGCGTGCCGAGCCGCCGAAGCGGTAATGCTCACGCTCGAGCACTGCCGCCACAGCCGTGACTTCCTCGGGGAACATGGCCAGGTTCAGCTCGGTGTTGCACAACTCGACCATCCCCCGCAACGCGCCGGGCGAGTTGATGCGCCCCTGCGGACGGTAGATGGCGCTGCCGTCGCCGCCCACCTTGCGGGCGTGACAGGCGCTGCAGTTGTGCTCGGCGATCAACTGCCGCCCGAGTGCGAGGTCGGCATCGGCGAAGATCGCCGGAACCTGAGCCTGCGCCGCCTGCGGCGCCCACACCGAGAGGGCCGTCAGCGCTAGCGGCACCACGAGCGCCACCCCCGACGCCAAGCGAGACATCACGACCATTCCACGCATCTCCTGCCCCCGTGGGGAACCCGTCGAACCGCCTGCCGCCGACCGCGCCGGCTTCGCCGGCGTGCACCCACGGCTCAAGCCGGCGGCAGCCATTCCATCACATCGTCTTCGAACATTTCGCCCGGGATCAGCTGGCGCAGCCGCCCGGCCGGGTCGACCACCGCGGTCAGCGGGATCACGCGCCGCGTGCTCAGTGCCGCCGACATCGGCCCCTGCTCCAGCGTGACGACGAAGCCATAGCCATGGCGATCCAGATGGCTGCGCACGGCTGCGGCGTCCTTGTCGCGCGCGACCGTCAGGATCTCCAGCGGCCTGCCCGCGGCGGCGCGGCGCAGTTTCTCGATGTGGGCGTTGTGCCGCAGGCAGAAAGGGCAGGTGGTGGACCAGAACACCACGATGACGGTCTTGCCTTCGGCCTGCGCCGCGCTCCAGCGTCGTCCGTCGAGCAGTGTCACCTGCGGCCAGCTCACTGCATCGCCGATGCGCGCGGGCGCGGCGGTGACGGTGCCGGGCCAGGTCATGCCGAGTGCCGCGGCAGCGGACAGTGCCAGCCAACCACGGCGCGATGGCCCGGCGTCGGCCGTGGCTGCATCCGTCGATGCCGTGCCCGGCATCCGGGCAAACGAGGAGGAAACAGGCCTATCCATCAGCATGTGTTGATATTACGATATTGGCGGCGTCCGGTGCAGACGCCGCACACCCTTGACGTGGCGCAGGTCGAGTCTGTCCACCGCTGCAACCTAGGGCAATTGCGGATGTGCCGAAGGATGACGAATCGTCTGTGATGACGTCCAATCCGGGGTACGAGCCGGTGCAGGCTCCCGAAGTTCACGGGAGCCGGCGGATCCGGAGGGTGCACCGATTTCCAAGACCGAGGAGAAACCCATGCCATTTCCTGTCCGCCATCTGGCGCGCCTGGCCATCCTGGCCGCGGCCGGCGCCGTCACAGGCACCGCCTTCGCACAGGCGGCTGCCGCCCCCAACCCGCACCTGGGCCGCAACCTGGCCGCCACCTGCGCCAACTGCCACGGCACCAACGGGCAGGCCCGTGGTGACATGAAGCAGCTCGCCGGCGTCTCGGCCGAAAAGATCGTGGCGATGATGGCTGATTACAAGAGCGGCAACCAGCCCGCGACCATCATGCACCAGATCGCCAAGGGCTACACCGACGAACAGATCAAGCTGATCGCAGCCTACTTCGCTGCGCAGCCGGCCAAGAAGTGAGGGGACGACACATGACACAACATCTCGAACTCTCCCGTCGCCGCCTGCTGGGCGCTGGCGTCGCGCTGTCCGGCCTGGCGCTGAGCGGCTGCGCCACCACTGGCGCGGGCGGTCCGTCGATCGGGCGCGTGGTCATCGTCGGCGGCGGCTTCGGCGGCGCCACAGCGGCCCACTACCTGAAGATGTGGGGCGGCAATGTCGACGTCACGCTCGTCGAACGCAACCCGGAATTCATCTCCTGCCCGATCAGCAATCTGGTGCTCGGCGGCCACAAGCAGATGGCCGACATCACCCGCGGCTACGACGGCCTGAAGGCCATCGGCGTCAAGGTGGTCCAGGGCGATGTCACGGCCATCGACGCGGCGAAGAAGCTCGTCAAGCTGGCCGGCGGCGCCGAACTCGCCTACGACCGCGCCATCGTTGCACCGGGCATCGACTTCCTGTACGACCAGGTCGGCGGGCTGCAGGCGGCGATCGACAGCGGCCGCGTCACGCACAGCTGGAAGGCCGGCGCGCAGACGGTTGCGCTGCGCAAGCAGCTCGAGGCCATGCCCGACGGCGGCGTCTACGCGCTGGCGATCCCGAAGTCGCCCTACCGCTGCCCGCCCGGCCCCTACGAGCGCGCCTGCATGGTCGCGAGCTATTTCAAGACCGCCAAGCCCAAGTCCAAGGTGCTGATCCTGGATGCCAACCCGGACATCCAGAGCAAGAAGGGCCTGTTCATGAAGGCCTGGGACCAGCACTACAAGGGCCTCATCGAGTACCGCGCCAACGCCGAACTGCGCGAGGTCTCGGGCCTGACGGCCAAGCTCGAGTTCGAGGACGTCAAGGCCGACGTGCTGAACGTCATCCCCGCGCAGCGCGCTGGTGACATCGCCCGCGCGGCCGGATTGGTGAACGTCAACAACCTCTGGGTCGGTGTCGACTGGTTGACGATGGAGTCGACCGCTGCGCCCGGCATCCATGTAATCGGCGACGCCACCTTCCCGGGCCCCGCGATGCCAAAGTCTGGTCACATGGCCAACCAGCACGCCAAGGTGGCGGCTGCGGCCATCATCAACCTGTTCAAGGGCGAGGCGGTCAACCAGACGCCGGTGGTGATGAACACCTGCTACAGCTTTGTCACCGCGCGGGACGTCGTGCACGTGGCCTCGGTGCACCAGTACGACGCGAAGGACAAGACCTTCAAGACCGTGCCGGGATCGGGTGGCCTGTCTGCAGCCGCCAACCAGCTCGAAGGCCGTTACGCGCTGAGCTGGGCGGACAACATCTGGGCCGACATGCTGGCGCTCTGAGCCGGGTGATCACCGTCCGGCGGGCCGTGCAGGTCCGCCGGGCGGGGATTCGCCGTCACGAGAAGACGTTGTGGCGAGGCGTCGGCATCGCTTCGCGCTGAGGCGCGACGGGTCAGGCGCGAACACCGGGCGCGGTCTGGGCGCTCCGGGCAGCTTTCAGGGTTTGCCGCTGAGGTAGGCGGCCACAGCCTTCATCTCGAGCTCGGTCAGCTTGCTCGCCACCGTGTGCATCACGGCGTTGTCGTTGGTGCGCTGACGCTTGTTGAAAGCCTTGAGCTGGTTCTCCGTGTACTGCGCGTGCTGGCCGGCCAAGCGCGGCAGCTGCTCGGTGCCGTGAGCCTGCGGGCCGTGGCAGGCGGCGCAGGCCGCCACCCCGGAGTAGGGGTTGCCGCGGGTGTAGATGAACTGACCGACCTGCGCGAGATCCTTGTCAGAGACGTCGTGCGGCTGCGGCTGGCGCGACGCGAACCACGCGCCCAGCGCCTTGAAATCGGAGTTGTTCAACTCGGCCACCATGGGCTGCATCGCGCTGCTGACACGCCGCCCCGACTTGTAGTCACGCAATTGGCGCTCGATGTAGGCCGCGTGCTGGCCCGCCAGTCGCGGGAACACCGGGCTCGAACTCTCGCCCTCCATGCCGTGGCAGATGAAGCATTGCCCCTGCACGATCTCCTCGGCGCGGGCGAGATCGGCCGCATACGCGGACGAGAACACCACGCTGGCGGCGAAAAGGCCCAGACCCGCCAGGAGCCGGGCAGGAGTCAGACGCTTCATTTCGGATTCCATCAAGACAAGGTTTGCTTCGATTGCTGACCAGCTGCCAGCAAAACGCCCGCAGACGCAAGATCTTTCGGGCGAGGTGCGGGTGTCGAGGGCAGCGCCATCATGGCGGGCTCAGAGGGCGATCCCAGGGTTGCCTTCGACCCCCACCAGACGAGGGGTGTTGACCGATCTCGGGGTGACCCGCCCACCGGGCCGCGCCTTCAACCAGGTCTCGACCACGTCCCAGACGGGCTTGTTCCCCGCCCGCGCCGCTTCCTCGGACACCGGCGCCCAGCCGGCGACGCGGTAGGTCTTGCCGGCCTCGATCGGACGCCCGCCCAGACGCATGTCGGAGATGCGGGCCCCAGCCTTCTCGCCTGGCGTGATCGTGTATTCGAGCCCGCCGACACGGACCATGTCCCCACCCTGCTGGTAGTAGGGATCGGGGTTGAAGAGGTTGTCGGCCACGTCCTCGAGCACGGTTTTGATCATCTCGCCGCTCATCGGCGTGACGGTGGCGTAGGGGTAGGTGATGGCCAGTTGGTCCATCAGCAGCTCGCGCGTGATGGCCTGACCCGGCAACAACGACGTGCCCCAACGGAATCCCGGGCTGAAAGCGATCTCCGCCCCCTGAACGTCCATCAGGGCATCGCACACCAGTTGGTCCCAGCTGCCGTTGAAATTGCCCCGGCGGTACAGCAGGCCATCGGTGACGGCCAGGGTCTCGCCGAGCTTGGCCTCGTAGGGCGCGCGGATCTTCGTGATCAGCGCATCCATCTGCGGGTCGGCCTTCAGCACGTCACTGAACACCGGCAGCAGGCGCCAGCGGTAGTTGGCGATCTTCCCGGACTTGACCTCGAAGTCCATCACGCCGAGGAATTTGCCATTGCTGCCCGCGTTGGTGACGAGCGTGGTGCCCCCCGGGTTCTTCACCGGCACCGCCACCGGTACCCCGTCGTGCGTGTGGCCACCGAAGATGGCGTCGATGCCTCGTACCCGGCTGGCCATCTTCAGGTCGACGTCCATGCCGTTGTGCGAGATCACGACGACCACCTGCGCACCCTGGTCACGGGCCTCGTCGACGGAGGTCTGCATGTCCTCGTCGCGGATGCCGAACTCCCAGTCGGCGACCATGTAGCGCGGGTTGGCGATCGGCGTGTAGGGAAAGGCCTGGCCCACGATGGCGACCTTGACGCCGTTGATCTCCTTCACCACGAAGGGCTTGAAGACCGGGTCGCCGAAATCGGTGGTCTTGACGTTCTGGGCGACGAAGTCGATGTGGCCCTTGAAGTCGCGCTCGACGATCTCCTTGACGCGCTTCATTCCGTAGGTGAACTCCCAGTGGCCCGTCATCACGTCCACCGTCAGCGCCTTGCAGGCGTCGACCATGTCCTGCGCGTTGGTCCACAGCGCCGTGGCCGAGCCCTGCCACGTGTCGCCGCCGTCCAGCAAAAGGGCCCCCGGGCGCGAGGCCTTCAGCCGCTTGACCAGCGTGGCCAGGTGGGCGAAGCCGCCGACCTTGCCATAGCGCCGTGCGGCCGTCTCGAAGTCGAGATAGGTGTAAGCGTGCGCCAGGGCCGAGCCCGCGGGCACCCCTGCGGCCTTCAGCAGGTGCTCGCCCACCAGATGCGGCAGCTGGCCCTGCATCGACCCGATCCCCAGGTTGACGCTGGGTTCGCGGAAATGGATGGGCTTGAGCTGCGCGTGGCAGTCGGTCATGTGCAGGAAGCTGACATGACCCGCGCCCTGCCCGAGCGGCGGGACGTCGTACAGCGCCTCCTCAGCGCTGGCCGCGTCGGCATCGGCGTGGCGGGCCAGGCCCATGCCGGCCGCGGAGGCCGCCGCCAGGACCTGGAGGAATTCGCGCTTGCTCAGGCTGACCATCAGTGACTACTTATGTTCGAAGGCAGGAAAAGCCCGGACGGGCCGGGCTCGGGACAGGCCCAGACGGGCTTACTGGTTGACCGGCGATCGCGGGTCGAGCAGCAGCGACATCAGGTCACGCAGCTGCTGCTCATTGAGCAGACCGGCGTGCCCGAAACGCGGCATGTTCGAGCAGGCCGCATACGCCTTGCTGTTCCAGAGCTTGACCCAGGTGTACTGGATGATGGGTGCGGCCGTCTCGGCGGTGACATCGGTGATGCCGCGATTCTTGCCGTAGTTCCACAGCGAAGGGCCGATGGTGCCGTAGGACAGCTCCTTCTTGTCGATCTGGTGGCAGTTGTAACAATTGCCGCCGTTGGTCTTGGGGTCGGTGGACGCATCGGTCCATGTCATGCCCCGGCCGCTCTGCGCCAGACGCTCACCGGCCACCCAGTCGCCGAAATACTGTCCGCCGGTGGGCCACTTGACCGTGGCCATCGCCTCCTTGCGGACGCGATCGGCGACGTCGTCGGCGACCTCCTTGTCGCTCGAGCAGGCAGACTGACCCAGGTCCTGATTCAGACGGTCTACCTTGGCAATGCCCTGGTCGCGGAAAGACGTCTTGATCGCAGCAAGCGCCTGCTTGTCCAGTTCTGCAGCAGACTGCTGCGCGGTGGCACAGCCAGACACCAGGACCGAGGTGGCAACCGCCGCAGCGGCCAGCATCGTCGTGTTGAGGTTCATCTTCGGTCTCCCCTTCAGCGCTTGATGGCCGGCGCGATCGACTCCGCACCCTTGGCGTTGACACCCATGTAGGTGCCCAACGCGATCGTCACCTCCGAGCCGAAGCCCGGATAGGGGAAGCGCTGCTGACGGTAGCAGTCGTTCAGCCGCAACTGCATGCCCCACATCTGCCCGTTGCTGACACGATAGGCCGGCCAGGCCGCAAAGCCGATGCCGTCACCCGGATTCTTGGTCAGGTTGGGCAGGTCCTGCAGGCGGATACGTTGGCCGTCGACCGCATGACACGAAGCGCAGGAGAAGTCATGCGTGCCGCCGCGGAAGAAGAACACCCGCTTGCCCACCTCGTAGGAGCGCTTCTCCTCGGCGTGGCCCTGCGGCAGGTTAAAGCGCATGCCGCGCGACATCGAGGCGATCCAGGTCGCCAGGGCGGTGACGTTGGCCTGTTCGCCCCGGCCGAAAGCCGTCTTGGCGATCTCTGCCCCGTTGAAGCCCTGCAAGGTCTCCATGCAGTGCACCAGACGCGTCTCGAGGTCCATCACCTTGCCAGCGTCCGCGAAATAGCGCGGCAGCTCGACGAAGGCGCCCTTGACGACACCCGGCCCCTTGCCGAGATCGCAGGCCTCGAGTGAGGCGTTCTTGGGGCCGCGCTTCTTCGACCAGAGGTCTTCGCCCTTGGCCTCGTAGAGCTCGGCCGGGTTGCCGTCCTCGAGCATCTTGCGGTACTCGGCGATGCCATCGGCGGCGGATCGGCTCTGCGCCCAGGCAGCGCCGCATGCGACGGACAGTAAAGTCGCGATGAACAGAACTTTTTTCATGGGTCTCCTCTGTCTGTGTTCTGGAAGGGGTGGCGGGCATGGGGCGTCCCTGCGCATCGGCACAGGGACGCGAGGTGCGTGCCGGCTCAGCTCACCGTCGCCGTGTCGGTGCGGGTGTCGCCCTTGTTGTCGACCCAGGTCACGGAGATCTTGTCGCCCGCCTTGGCGTTGAGCACCACGAACTGCATGTAAGGGTTCTTGGCCACCGAGGGGCTCCACTCGGAACGCAGCACCTGCTTGCCGTTGTGCGAGGCGGTGACTTCCTGGATGAACCAGGCGGGGATGACCTTGCCTGCCGAATCCCTGCGCTGGCCGGTTTCCATCTCGTGGCTCATCAGCACGCGCACGGTCGCCTTGCCGTCGCGAGCCTGGGCGCGGATGCGCATCGGGTCTGCCATGTCTTTCTCCTTGAATGCGTTGAATCTGGACGAGTGGATCGACGCCGGATCAGCCGCCGCAGCCGCCGAGCGTGACCTTGATCTCCTTCATGCCGTACATCACACGGCCGTCTTCCATCATCGCCACGGCGTAGACATTGGACGACTGGCCCATCTTGATGCGGCAGGCGAAGGAAGGCTCGACCGCGTCGCTGACCTCGAAGATGGCCGCCAGCGCGTTCGGGTTCTTCTCGACCAGCACCGCCAAACGCTTGACGCCGGGCATGGTCGTCGACACGGTCACCGGCACCACGGCGCCGTTCTCGGCGATGTCGGGGCCGCCGAGCTTGACCTCAGCGCCTTCGACCGGGGCGCCGCCCCCCATGGCCTTGACCGCATCGGCCAGCGTCTTGGCGTCGAAGGCGGACTTGTTCCATGCGGCCAGGGCGGCCTGGGGCAGCAGGCCGGCGCCGGCCATCAGGCCCAGCAGCGCAGCGCTGCGCGAGAGCATGTCGCGTCGTGCAGTGTTCATGAAGGACTCCTTGTCGAAAGTGGTTGGAGCGTATGGTGGTCGAAATCGGGCCGCATGACCAGACGGCGTTTCCCCAGCCCGGGTCGCGGCTCTTGTCAGGGCGTGATGGGCGTCAACGCTGGCGCCTCACGGGGCCCTCACTTCGCCGCGCCTGCGGCGATCCACGCCGCCAGCGCCTGTGCGTCAGCCTTGGGGATGTTCTGAGCCGGCATCGGGATCGCGCCCCAGGTACCGGCCGCGCCGCCGAGGATCTTGCCGCTGAGGTACTCGACACGGTCAGCCCGCGCAGCGTACTTCTTGGCAACGTCCTGCATCGACGGGCCGAGAACCTTGCGGTCCACTGCGTGGCACGCGGTGCAGTTGTGCTTGCCGAACAACGCCACGGCGGCAGCGCTCGATGCCCCACCGGATGCAGCCGCCGCTGCAGCGGGCGCTGCCGGCCGGACCGGCGACACCTGCGCGACCGGCCGCTCTGGCGCCGCCGCGGGCGGCCGCGTGGTGTCGGCCCCCAACTGCGCGCCGACTAGGCGGTTCTGCTCGGCCAGGTTGCCGTGCGCATTGCGCGCGTGGTCGGGCAGGAAGGAAGCCACCTTCGCCTCGACCACGCAGTCCTTCATGCAGGCGGCCGCCTTGACATCGGGCTTGCCACCGTTGCCCATGCCCTTGCCAGGCCACATCCCGTGGTCGGTGGTCATGCCCTTGCGGTTGGGCAGCATCTCCTGCACCTGCGCCATGTTCTTGTCCGACAGAACGAAGTCGTCGGACAGCACGCCGCCCAGGTTGAGCAGGTAGGCAGTGACCGCGTAGACCTCCTCGGTGGACAGCGACTTCGGCGCATTCCACGGCATCGCGCGGTTGATGTAGTCCCACAGCGTGGCCACGCTGGAGATCTTCATCATCGTGGTGCGCCCCGGGAAGGACTCGTCGGTCAGGCGCTTGGCACGCCCGGTCTTGACGTCGTCCTTGGTCGTGCCGCCCACCAGCGGCGAGAACACCTCGTTGCTCTCACCGAAGACACCGTGGCAGGAGGCGCACTTGGCTTCCCAGACTTCCATGCCCTTCTCGACCGAGCCGCTGCCGGCGGGCAGCCCCTTGAAGTCAGGACGGACGTCGATGTCCCAGGCCGCGACCTCCTTGGCCGTGGCGGCCCGGCCGATGCCGGGGAAGGGTGTGCTGACCGCCTGGGCGGACACGGCGCCAACGCCTGCGGCCAGTGCAAGGGTGACAAGCGCTTGACGCATGGGACGGCCCGAACGACGACCCATTTCACGAGAGCTGGACATTCTTCACCTCCCCGCTTTCCTGCACGAGCCAGGTCTGGATGGCATTGTTGTGATAGATCGACCGCGTGCCGCGGACCGCGCGCAGTTGGCGGTAGGTGGGCTGCACGTAGTTGGTGTCGTCGATGGCGCGGCTCTGGATCAGCGCCGGCCGCCCGTCCCACACCCAGTCGATGTTGAAGCGCGTCAGGCACTTGGACAGCACGGGCGTCTCGAGCCGCGCGGTGCGCCAATTGGCGCCGCCGTCCACCGAGACGTCCACCCGCTTGACCTTGCCGCGGCCCGACCAGGCCAGGCCGGTGATGTTGTAGAAGCCGCGGTCCAGCAGCACCTGCCCGCCGGAGGGCGTGGTGATGACGCTCTTGCATTCCTGGATGCTCGAGTACTGGCGGTGCAGACCGTTGGGCATCAGGTCGACGTAGTGCAGCACCTCATCCTTGGCGCCATAAGGCTTGTCGCCGATCTCGATGCGACGCAGGTACTTGACCCAGCTCACCCCCTGCACGCCCGGCACCACCAGGCGCAGCGGATAGCCGTTCTCGGGCCGCAGCATCTCGCCGTTCTGGCCGTAGGCGACGATGACCTCGCCGTTCTCGACCAGCTCCATCGGGATGGTGCGCGTCATCGACGAGCCGTCGGCACCCTCGGCCAGCACGTAGCGCCCACGCTTGTAGTCGACGCCGCACATGTCGAGCACGGCCTTCAGCGGCACGCCTGTGAACTCGCTGCAGCTGATCATGCCGTGGGTGTACTGGCAGGTGGGCACTGCGACATTGCCCCACTCCATGCCGGTGTTGGCGCCGCACTCGATGAAGTGGAAGCGGCTGACCGCTGGCAGACGCATCACCTCGTCCATCGTGAAGACCTTGGGCATCCTGACGATCTTGTCGTCCGACCCGTTGACCATCAGGCGGTGCTTGGAGGGGTCCACATCCCACCAGCCCTGGTGGTGACGCTCGAAGTGCAGGCCGCTGGGCGTGACGATGCCGAACAGGCTCTGCAGGGGCGCGAACGAGACCGAGGCCTGTGCCGTCTGCGTCAGGCCGGGGCTCTGGCGACGCTGGACGTTGGACTCGTACTTCGACGGGCTGCCGTAGCCGTCGGTGACCACGGGCTGGCCCAGCCCGGTGGTGTGGGCAGGCAGTTGCAGGATGTTGGCATCACCCCCCGCGGCCGGCACCGGGTTGGCCTGGGCGTGCACTGCAGCCGCACCGCCGGCGGCGGCCGCGGCCGCAAAGGCGTTGCGGATGAAGTGGCGTCGTCCGGTCTTCGCCTCGGCGAAGACCGTCTTGACGCCTTGCGGGCTCAGGAAGTTTTCGGGCGCCTTGACCAGGCGCCCCTGCAAGGGGTGGGGATCGGACACGACATTCCCTCCGAAGGAGTCGGCTTGTTCTGGATATAAGCAAGTATGAATATTTGAGCCCGATCGCGCATCGGGGAAACCCCTAGTGCTGTTTCGGGGCCTGCGTCAGCGCAAGGTCAGCGCAGGCTGCGTAGCGCAGTCGCGCCATGCCCGCGCAGGGCTGCGCGCCTCGCTCAGCCGTTCAGGGGTGGCCCATCACCGCTGCGGTGGCCACCAGTTCCTCGAACAGGGCCAACGACACCGTGCCCGACACGGCGTAGGGGTCCAGACGCGCGGTCTCGGAGTACTTCAACAGCAGCGCCGGGTTGAGCCGAGCCATGTTGACCTGCCCCATCGACCAGCCGGCAAAACGCCGCTCGTCGATCTCCTGGTAGCTGAGCAACTCCACATCCGTGTGCCGCGGGTCGGTCGCGATGCGGTTGTACAGGCGGTTGACCGCGCTGCGCCCGCCCTCGAGCACCTGCAGGAAGATCCCGCCGGAGTAGCACAGCACACCGGTCACGCCGACCGACGGGTTGTGGGACTTGCTCTGCCGCAGGATCGCGGCGAGTTCTTCCTGGTCGACCGCGGGGACCGCGCGACTCGCGTACAGCAAACGCACCAGCATCTTCAGGCTCCACGGCGGTTGGGCAGCAACGCGAGGAATTCGCGCCGCAGGTTGGCATCCTTGAGGAAGGCGCCGCGCATCATGCTGTTGACCATGGCCGACTCGCTGTCCTTCACGCCACGCCAGTGCATGCAGAAGTGGTCGGCCTCCATCACGATGGCCAGACCATCGGGCCGCACGCGGTCCTGCAGTTCGTTGGCCAGCATGGTCACGGCTTCTTCCTGGATCTGCGGCCGGCTCATGATCCAGTCGCAGATGCGCGCGTACTTCGACAGCCCGATCAGGTTGGAGTGCTCGTTGGGCAGCAGCCCGATCCACACCTTGCCGATGATCGGGCACAGGTGGTGCGAGCAGGCGCTGCGCACGGTGATGGGGCCGACGATCAGCAACTCGTTCAGGCGCTCGGCGTTCGGGAACTCGGTCACCGAGGGGATGGGCCGGTAGCGCCCGCCGAAGACCTCTTCCAGGTACATCTTCGCCACGCGCTTGGCGGTCTCCTGGGTGTTGTGGTCGCTGTCGGTGTCGATCACCAGCGCGCGCAGCACCTCGTCGAGCTTGGCCTGGACCTCGGCCTTCAGCTCCGCCATCTCACCCTCGCGGATGAAGTCCGCGATGTTGTCGTTGGCGTGGAAGCGCCGGTCGGCGGTGACGAGACGGTAGCGGATGCGCTCGGAGGCGCTGAGCGAGGCGAGCTCCTCCTCGGTGCGCAGCAGGCGGCTCGGACGGTCGGCGTCGGCAGCGGTGGACGGTGGTGGCTTCATGGTGTTCCCCCTGGAAAGCGGGCAGGGCGCAAGCCGGCGAACCCAGACACGCAAGCCAGCGACCCACCCCGGGGCGCCGATCCACAGGCATCGACCCGCCGGGGGGGCCTCGTCGGCGCGCGGATGCCGACGGGTGCACTAGACTGCCCCGGTGAGCCCAGTGTACGCCCCGATCCCGCTCTCACGCCAATTGGCAGCCTGCGCGGATGTCGTGGCCGCGGTCCGCGCCGGCCGCTCGCTCAGCGACCTGTTGCCGGCGCTCGATGACGGCCTGCGTCCAGGCGTGCAGGCGCTGAGCTTCCACGTGCTGCGCCACCTCGGCAGCGCCCTGGCGCTGCGTGCGGGGCTCGCGCCCCGCACGCCGCCGCCTCGTGTGGACAACCTGCTGACCTGCGCGCTCGCGCTGCTGTGGCCGGTGCCGCAACCCCTGTACCCGGACCACACGCTGGTCGATCAGGCCGTGGCGGCGGCGCGCGAGCGCACGCCGGCGGCCGCCGGCTTCGTCAATGCCGTGCTGCGCCGCTTCCTGCGGGAGCGTCCGGCACGGGTGGCCGCTGCCAGCCAGGACCCGGTGGCGGCCTGGAACCACCCACAGTGGTGGATCGACCGTCTTCGACGCGACTGGCCCGGGCAGTGGCGCGCCTGGATGGAGTCGGGGGCCGAGCACCCGCCGATGACGCTGCGCGTGAACCGCCGCCGCACCGATCCCCCGCAGTATGTGCAACGTCTGGCGGCCGCAGGCATCGAGGCACGCGCCCTCGGGCTGGACGAGGCGTCGCACCCGGGTCTGTCCGACGCCGTCGAATTGGCGCGGCCCCTGCCGGTCGTCCGCATCCCAGGCTTTGCCGACGGTGACGTCTCGGTGCAGGACGCCTCGGCCCAGCGTGCCGCCCCGCTGCTCCTCGGGCTGATGAGGCGCGATGCGCCCGGTGGCGCCCTGGCTGCGGGTGCGCGCGTGCTCGACGCCTGCGCTGCACCAGGTGGCAAGACGGCGCACCTGCTCGAGTGTGCCGACCTCGACGTCCTGGCCCTGGACAGCGACCCGCGACGGATGGTACGCGTGCGCGAGACGCTGGAACGGCTGCGTCTGACGGCCACGCTGCGGGTGGCCGATGCCAGTCAGCCCGCGTCGTGGTGGGACGGCAGACCCTTCGATGCCATCCTGCTCGATGCGCCCTGCAGCGCGTCGGGCATCGTGCGTCGCCACCCGGACGTGCGTTGGCTGCGCCGGGCCGAGGACCTGCACGCGCTGATGCGGACGCAGGACGCGCTGCTGCAGTCCCTCTGGCCCTTGCTCAAGCCCGGGGGGCGGATGGTCTACGCGACCTGCTCGGTGTTCAAGGCCGAGGGCCAGGACCGGATCGATGCATTCGTGCAACGGATCGGGGCCGATCATGTGCGAGTCGATCCCGCATCGCCCGGTCATCTGATACCGCTGGACGACAATTCGGGGGATCGCCCACGTGGACGCACCGGTTCATGGGCCGACGGCTTCTATTACGCCTTGATGCACAAGCCCGCCTGACCCGCCTGACTCGATGTCCCGCCCGTCCGAGCCGCCGTCGCCCGGGCTCGGCCCTTTGCCGGGCAGGCGCCGCCTGCTGATCTCCCCCTTCGCCGCCTGCGCGGCCACTGCGGCGCGCCTGCTGCCCGTGGCCATGTTCGCCCCCGCCGCGTCGCGGGCGAACGCCGCCGGGATCGAGATCGAGTCGCTGCGACTGCACCTGCTGGACGGTGCACTGTCGCTCGAGTTCATCGCCGGCATCCAACTGCCCGAAGCGGTCGAGACGGCATTGCAGAAGGGCGTGCCGGTGCACTTCGTCGCGCAGGCTGATGTGCTGCGCTACCGCTGGTACTGGCGTGACCTGCGCATCGCCCGGCTCGAGCGCTCTTGGCGTCTGGCCTTCCACCCGCTGACCTCCGTATGGCGCGTCGGCACCGGGGGCTTGAACCAAAGCTTTTCCTCGCTCGCGCAGGCGCTGGCGGCGATCTCGCGCATGCCGTCGTGGCGCCTGGTCGATCTGGACCAGATCGAATCGGGCGTGCCCCATCGGGTGGAATTCGCGTTCCGGCTGGACGTCACCCAACTGCCCGGGCCGATGCAGATCGGCCTGACCGGCCAGGGGGACTGGCAGCTCGGCATCCGCCACACCCTGCGCCTGGAATGAGGCCGGCCGCAGCGCGTGTCGGTGACGCTGTCGGCGCCGGTGGCGCCCCGCGGGCGTGGAGGCGCCCGGCGCCGCTGCAGTCCCCATGCGGGCGCCTGTGCCGACGATCGCCCGGTCGAGCGCGCCGATGAACGCGGCTGCGCGGTGGGGTTGGACGATCTCGGCCCTGGCGCTCGTCGGCGCCGGGCTGGTGATCGCCTTCGTCGTGTCGTTCGTCGCCACCGGCACCGATTTCCGCGAGCGTCAGTTCGCCCTGCTGTTCTGGACCAATGCGGCGGTTGCGGCGCTGCTGCTGGTGGTGCTGTTGGGGGTGGCGATCCGGCTCATGCGCCGCCTGCGCGCCGGACGCTTCGGCAGCCGGCTGCTGATCAAGCTGGCCGGCATCCTCGCGCTGGTGGGCATGCTGCCCGGTGTGGTGATCTACACCGTCAGCTGGCAGTTCGCCTCGCGCAGCATCGAGACCTGGTTCGACGAGCGCGTGGCGCAGGCGCTGGACGCGGGCCTGGCACTGGGGCGTGGCACGCTCGACCTGCTGAAGGCCGACCTGCTGGCCCAGGCGGGCGTGGCAGCCAGACGGCTGTCCGAGGTGCCGGGCACCCCCGGTCCGCTGGCCCTGGAGCGGGTGCGCGAGCAGCTCGGCGCGCGCGAGGTCTCGCTGGTCACGCCGTCAGGACAGGTCATCGCCACCGCCATGGCGGGCCGTGCCGTGGTGCCGGCCGAGCGCCCGCCCGCCGAGCTGCTGCGCCTGGCCCGCGAGACCGGCACCGCCAGCCAGATCGAGGGCCTGGAGGAGGATGCCGCCACCGCCCGGCTGCGCGTGCTGGTGCCCTTGCCCGACACGGCCATCTCCCTGCGTCCGGCCGAGGCTGCCTTCGTCTGGGTGGTGCAGCCGCTGCCGCGGCGCATCACCGAGGCCGCGCTGTCGGTGCAGGCCGCCTACAGCGAGTATCAGCAGCGCGCGCTGGCGCGCGACGCGCTGCGGCGCATGTACATCGGCACCCTCACGCTGGCGCTGGTGCTCGCCGTCTTCGGCGCGGTGCTCCTGGCCATCGTCCTGGGCAACCAGATCACGCGCCCGCTGCTGCTGCTGGCCGACGGCGTGCGACAGGTCGCCGCGGGCAACCTGTCGGCGCGACCGGTCTCGCGCGCCGGCGACGAACTCGGCGGGCTCACGCGGTCGTTCGCCGACATGACCCAGCAGTTGGCCGACGCCCGCGGGCAGGTCCAGCGCGGCGTAGACGCGCTCGAGGCTGCACGCGCTCGACTGCAGACCATCCTCGACACGCTGAGTGCGGGGGTGATCGTCTTCGACGGCGACGGCCGCATCGACACCCTGAACCCGGGTGCCACGCGCATCCTGCGTCAGCCGCTGCAGGCCCACACCGGCCGCACGCTGGACAGCGTCGAGCCCCTGACGGACTTCGCGCGGGCCGTGGCCGGGCAGTTCGGGGCGCCGGCCACCGAGCGCCCGGTCGACCGCGCCGGCGCCGAATGGCAGGACATCCTCGAGGTGCGCGTCGGGGGGGCCGGTGTCGTCACCCTGCTGGCGCGCGGCGCGTCCATGCCCGGGGGGGGACGCCTGCTGGTCTTCGACGACATCACCGAAATCGTCTCCGCGCAGCGCTCGCAGGCCTGGGCCGAGGTGGCCCGGCGCCTGGCGCACGAGATCAAGAACCCCCTGACCCCGATCCAGCTGTCGGCCGAGCGCCTGCAGCACAAACTCGAGGCGCGTCTGGAGGGGCCCGATCGGTCGGTGCTGCAGCGCAGCGTGGCCACCATCGTCGACCAGGTCGAGGCGATGAAGCGGCTGGTCGACGAGTTCCGCGACTACTCGCGGCTGCCCTCGGCGCAGACCTCGCCGCTGCAGCTCAACGCACTGGTCGGCGACGTGCTCGCGCTGTACGGGCAGGCGATGGACAGCGGCCGCATCGTCGTGCGCCTGACGCCCGGACTGCCGCGCATCCAGGGTGACGCGAGCCAGTTGCGGCAGGTCATCCACAACCTGGTGCAGAACGCCCTGGACGCCATCGAAGAGCGGCCGCAGGCGCACGTCACCGTCATCACCCAGGCCGTGCAGGACGACGCCGACAAGGGCCCCGGCGGCGTGCGGCTGGCCGTGGAGGATGACGGCCCCGGCTTCGACGAAAGGGTGTTGCGGCGGGCCTTCGAGCCCTATGTCACCACCAAGCCCCGCGGCACCGGTCTGGGGCTGGCGATGGTCAAGAAGATCGTCGACGAGCACCGCGGCCGCATCGTCGCCCGCAACCTGCAGGCCAGCGACGAACCGGATGCGCCGGTGACCGGCGCCAGAGTTTCGATATCATTTTTCGCACTCGTGCCCGAGCCGACAGGCATCGGGACTTCAAGGGCCTGACCGGCGTCCCGGGACGCCTGTCCATCACACAAGACCTGCGGGCCGCGCATCCGATGTCAACCATCCTGGTCGTGGACGACGAACTCGGCATCCGTGCCCTGCTGTCGGAGATCCTCAGCGACGAAGGCCACACCGTCGTGCTGGCCGAGAACGCCGCGCAGGCGCGCGTCGAGCGCGGGCGCACCCGCCTGGATCTGGTGCTGCTCGACATCTGGATGCCCGATGTCGACGGCATCACGCTGCTCAAGGAGTGGGGCGTGCAGGGGCGGCTGACCATGCCGGTGGTGATGATGAGCGGTCACGGCACGGTCGACACCGCTGCCGAGGCGCTGCGCTTCGGCGCCGTCGCCTTCCTGGAAAAACCGATCACGCTGCAGAAGCTGCTCAAGGCGGTCGAGCAGGCCCTGCAGCGGCCTGCAGCGCCGGGTGCGAGCCCGGCCTCGGCCGGTGGGGGCACCGCGGCCCAGCGCCTGCTGCCCCAACTGGCCGGCGCGCCGAGCGGCAACCCAGTCGCACCGGTGCCGAGCCGCATGATCGCGCCGCTGCCCCCGCCCCTGCCCCTGGGGCCCCAATCGCAGCAGAACTTCGACCTCGACCGTCCGCTACGCGAGGCGCGAGACGCCTTCGAGAAGAGCTACTTCGAATTCCACCTCGCCAAGGAAGGCGGCTCGATGACCCGTGTGGCCGACAAGACCGGACTGGAACGAACGCACCTGTACCGCAAGCTCAAGCAACTTGGCGTGGACCTCAGCAGGGCCAAGCGCGGTCAGGGGGACTGAGCGGCGCTATACTACGTGGCTCAGGCCAAGTAGCTCAGTTGGTAGAGCAGCGGATTGAAAATCCGCGTGTCGGTGGTTCGATTCCGCCCTTGGCCACCAGTAAAAACAACGACTTAGCCCGCCCTCGACCGGCGGGCTTTGTCGTTTCTGGATGGGCGTGTAGCCACCATGTAGCCAGTGGCCCGGGGTTTTCGGCACTTGGCACGCAGTTGTTGCCAGGGCACCCCGCAGGATCGACGACGGCCGGCGCACACCTGAGCCTCTTCAGGCTGTGGAGTTGCACCACGCGATGGGACACGATCCACAGCGCATCTCGCAGACGACATACTTCGCGGCTCCAACGAGCCCCTGCCTTCCTCGATCGCGACCAGGTGATCGCCTTCCATGCCGCCCAACCGCCTCATCCTGCCGCACGAAGATGCCGCCGATCTTGCGCGCTGGAGCGAATGGCATCTGGAGGCTCCTCACGTCCACCCGCTATCTCTCGACACGCGCGTCGCTGCGGGCCTGCGGGCCATGGCAGAGGTGGCGGGGGGCGAGGCGTCCTGGTGGGGCTGCACGCTGCTGCGGCTGCACCTGTACGGCCGGCTGCGCGTGGAGCAGATCGACCCGATCATCCGGCGCCGGCGCCACACAGCGCACGGCAGCAAGTTGGACAGCCAAGGAATGTGGCTGCCGGCGGCCCTGTTCGACGACCTGTCGGCGCTGGCCGCTCGGCAGGGTCGGCCGGCAGCCGTGCTTGCGCTCGAGGCGCTGCGGGCTCAGCTCTTCGGGAGCCTGCCCGAGACGGCGCGGCCCGATCTTCGGGCAACGCACTGGCAGGCTGACACGACGTCTTCCAAGGTTTGGCTACCAGCCAGGGTCGATGACAGTCTGGGTCTGCTGGCCGAGTACCTGACCGTGGCGCGCAGCGACGTCGTGCGCAACCATCTGCTGTGTCATCTGATGGGGCGGATACGGTATGCGGTTGCCGCTGCCGATGGCTCGTGGACGGTCTGTCGCCGCGACCCCGGGGTTGTCGACGTTCTCTTCCAACTCACCAAAGACCGCCCCCCTCATCCACCGCCACCGCCGCGCGCCCCGCGGACGGCCTTCATCGCCGCGCAGGGCAAGTCGGTGCGTGCCTTCCGCTTGTTCCTGCCACCGGCGATGAAGCACGCGCTGCAGTGGTCGGCAGACCAGGCTGGGATGCGCCTGTCGCACCACCTGCGGCATCTGGTGCTGTACGCCCTGCACGGCCATCTCGACGCTGGGGATGCCAGCCGCCGCGCCGAGACGCGCTGACACGCACAGGCGCCCCCCGAACGCACCACCCGGGCGCCGCGCAGTTTGCGGGGAACTCGTGCTGCGGCCC
>Ga0172372_10000653_pt1 | contig 53208 bp, 45 predicted proteins | sample LakKiv5m_2_FD_114544 | JGI IMG/M metagenome (GOLD analysis project Ga0172372, IMG submission 114544) | Freshwater microbial communities from Kabuno Bay, South-Kivu, Congo - kab_092012_9.5m | ecosystem: Environmental > Aquatic > Freshwater > Lake | place: Democratic Republic of the Congo...
CATGCTCGACCTCTTCGCCGACGCCGGCGCCGTGGTCCAGAACCGCGAGCAGCTCGAGCCGGTCACCGCCTTCGGCGCCATGCGCTCGATGAGCGAGCCCGAGGTGCAGCGCGGGCTGGCGGTCATGTTCGAGCTGCTCCGGCACCTGGGCCGGGCCGCGGACACCCTGAAGAACCGCCCCGCCGGGGCGCGGGGAGTGCCCGGCACCGTCTCGTCGGGACGGTACGCCCGGCGCGTCCGGACGGAGGCCCCCGCGCCCGCCGTCCCCCCGCGCGTGGCCGCCGCGCCCGAGGTTCCGGCCGGCGCCGTGTGCAAGCCCACCTCGCCCGGTCCCGTCGCCACGAATGTGGACGGGGTCGGCTTCACCGCGGACGGTTTCCTCGCCGATCCGGGCCAGTGGACCCCCGCCCTGCGCGACCGGATGGCGTCCGAGGCCGGCATCGAGCTCTCCGACGCCCACCGTGCCCTCATCGACTTCGCGCGGAAGGACTGGCAGGACACCGGCAGCTCGCCCAACATCCGGCGCCTCTCCACCGGCTCCGGCGTGAGCACCCGCGACATCTACGGGCTGTTCAAGAAGGCGCCCGGCAAGACCGTGGCCCGCCTCGCCGGCATCCCCAAGCCGGCCGGATGCATCTGACCCCAAGCACCTCTGGAGGACGTCGTGAGTGAAGCCCGCAAGGTCGCCATCATCTGTTCCCACGGGGGCCTCGACGAGGCCTACCCGGCCCTCATCCTCGCCAACGCCGCCCGGCAGTCGGACATCGAGGCCTTCGTGTTCTTCACCTTCTGGGGCCTCGACGTCATCACCGAGGCCAAGGTGGACCACCTCCACGTCAACATGGCGGGCAACCCCACGAGCCCCATGCCGACGATGATCGCCGGCCTGCCCGGCATGGAGAGCCTCGCCGCCGCCATGATGAAGCGGAGCATGGAGGAGCTTGACCTGCCCGACGCGCGCGAGATGCTCAAGATGCTCGAGGAGTCCGGCGCCGAGCTCTACGCCTGCGAGCTCGCGATGAAGATGTTCAAGCGCACCAAGGAGGACCTGGTGCCCCAGGTGCGGGACGTCATCACCGCGGGGGACTTCTACGATCTGGCCGATGGGGCGCAGATCATCTTCACCTGAGCCCGGGGTCGCGATGTCCGACCGCCTCTCGCCCGTCGATGCCGCCTGGCTGCACATGGAGGAGCCCACCGACCCGATGACGGTGGTGGCGGTCCTCACCTTCACCGCACCGGTGGACTGGGACGCGCTGGTCGGCCGGCTCGACGCCCGCGTGGTGCGCCCGTATCGCCGCTTCCGGCAGCGCATCGTCGACGTCGCGGTGGGTGCGCCCCGGTGGGAGGACGACCCCGACTTCGCCCTCGCGAGCCACGTGCACCGCGCCGCGCTCCCCGCGCCGGGCGACCGCGCGGCGTTGGCCGCCTTCGTGTCCGATCGGGTCGGGACCCCCTTGGACCTCCGCTTCTCGCCCTGGTCGGCCGATCTCGTCGATGGCTACGGGGCCGGGGCGGCGCTGGTGGTGCGCATCCACCACTCGGTGGCCGACGGCATGGCGCTCGCGCACATCCTGCTCCGCCTGGCCGACTCGCCGGTGCCGCTCGCCACCGTGCCCCGGCCGCCGCGGCGGGCGGGGGTGTCGCTGGCCCAGGGGGCGGCGGCGGTGGAGGCGGTCCGCAAGCTGCTGCTCACCCGGGCCGACGCGCCCTCGCGGCTCAAGGGGCCGCTGGGGCGGGTCAAGCGGGTGGCCTGGACCGACCCGGTGGCGTTGGAGCGGGTGAAGGCGCGGGGGAAGGCCCTGGGCGGCACCGTGAACGACGTGCTCACCGCGGCGGTGGCGGGCGGGCTCCGCGGCTACCTGTTGTCCCACGCCGACGCGGCGCGCGATCTCCGGGCGTTCGTCCCCGTCGATCTGCGCGGCGGCGACCTGCCCGACCTCTCGCTCGGCAACCGCTTCGGCCTCGTGTACCTCGACCTGCCGGTGTCCGAGCCCGATCCGGCGGTGCGGGTGCGGGTCGTCGCCGAGCGGATGGCGGCGATCAAGCACACCCCCGAGGCGGCGGTGGCGTTCGGCATCCTCGCCACCATGGGCGCCCTGCCCGCCCCGATCGAGCACGTCGGGCTCGACATCTTCGGGGCCAAGGGCACCATCGTCCTCACCAACGTGCGAGGACCCGCGGAGCGCGTGGTGATCGCCGGCCACCCGGTGGACGAGCTCCTGTTCTGGGTGCCGCAGTCCGGGCACCTCGGCGTGGGGGTGAGCCTCCTCTCCTACGCGGGCGCGGTGCGGGTGGGCGTGTCGTCCGACGCCGGCCTGGTGCCCGATCCCGAGCGGTTGGCGCGGGCCATTCAGGGGGAGTTGGGGGGGTAGGGGGCGGCGCCTGCGGGCGCGGTCGGAGGCGGAGCGCATCCACACGATGAGGTTGTGGCGCTCGCCGTCGGCGATGGCGTAGGCGCCGTGGCGGTGGGCGCCGGCGTGCAGCAAGGCCACCCCGGGCTGATGGGCCCAGCGGAAGCGCTCCCCGGGAGCGGTGGGTGTCTGCCGGTGGATCTCGCACCGCTCGCCCTCGAACCAGAGGTCGCCGCCCAGGAAGCCGTCCCCCAGGCACAGGTTCAGCGTGACCTCGGCGTCGTCCGCGTGGAAGCCGAGGTCGACGTCCTCGCCCAGCGCGTAGCGGACCACGAAGGCATGCTCCGGCGTGACCAGCGCGGATTCCCGACGAGGCGTACACGGTCCTCATCCTCGCCAACGCTGGTCGACGATCGGCAATTCCCACCCCCCCCTACCGTTGCGAGATCCCGCCGCAGCCGATCTCGAGGGTGACGCGAGCCGAACCCGACGCGGTCCAGCAGGACTGTCGCTTGTCGCTGGCGTCGGCCACACACACCTGGTCGCCCTGCTTCACCGAGTAGCTGACCGTGCTGTTGTAGGACTCCCACCCGTAGGTGCCGCTCCCGCCGCTGCTCCCCCGGTACACGCGCACCTTCGGGTTGCAGGTGATCCGCGCCGACACGGACACGGGGCCGGTCGGTGCGGAGGCGGCGGGCGACGAGGACGCGGACGACGATCCCTGGGTAGCGGCGGGCGTGGAGAATGTGGGTGCGTTCGCGGCGCGTTCCTCCGCCCGGGCGGCGGCTCGTTCGGCGCGAGCCGCGACAGCGGCGGCGTACGTGGCCCGGTCGGCGGCCGACGCCCAGGCCAGCCCGGAGTCGACGTCGGACGCGCCCGACGCGATGAAACACTGGTCGAGCACGTTGTGGACCTGGATGTCGGTCTTCGCGGTGGCACGCACGGACTTGCAGGTGGCGCCGAGGGTGTCGGGCGCCGTCTCGACGACCCATGCGAGTTGGATCTTCAACGCGCCCGGAGAGGGCCAGAGCGCGTAGGAGCGGCGCGCCAGGGCATCGGCGTCGGCGTGGCGGTCGGTGGCCCAGAGGAGGCGGGCCCCGGATTCCATCATCGGGCCGGCCGCCTCGGGCTGCTTCGCGGCGACCCCGTCCACGGCGGCGAGGGCGGGGGCGACGTCCGCGTCGTGGTCGAGCTTGCCCCGGGTGTGCAGGCCGGCCGCGACCGCGCCCTCCAGGGCGGCGAGCCAGCCGTAGAGCGCCGCCGGGTCCCCGGCGCGGGCCTCCGCCGCGGCCCGAGCCGCGTCGATCTGTTGCCGCCAGACCGCGTCCATCTGGCTCGTGGCCCCAGCGCCCGCGGCCTTCTGGACGAGCTTGTCGAGCGGACCGGCCTGGGCGGCGAGGGCGAGGAGGAGGAGGTGCATGGCGGGAGTGTAGACGAGGGGGGTTAGGCGAACCATCGATGATCCTGAACTTCCTCGCCTGCGACTGCCCATCGTTCGCCGAGATGGAGGTCGTGGACCGCACGGGGCGCGGGGACGTGGCGCTGGCGACCCGGGTGCTGGCACCTGCAGCTCGCGGAGACCTGCGGACTGCCGTACCTCTGGGGCGACGACTGGGCGTTCGTCCTGACGGAGGTGTTCCGCGGGGTTCCACGGGCGCAGCTGCCGGTCTCGGACACCGATCTGCGCGTCACGAGCCGGACCATCCCCGTCGGCGACACCGACCTCATCTCCGACTTCGGCGCTCGGGGGGACGAGCTGCTGGTGTTGACCTCCTGGCGGCAACCTCGCCATCGGGACGGGAGCGGCGCCCGCCGACCCGATCGCGGTGCGGGAGATCCTCCGTCCTTGAGTCAGGCTTCCGGGCCGCGTGGCGCGCCCGCGGCACCTGGTACGAGCCGGCGTGACGGCCCCGCCCCCGTCACGGCATCTCCGTCCGCGCGCTCGCCCGCCCGCCCGTCGCCGCGGACCACGCCGCCGGCCAGCCCTGCCGGGTGGCGTCCACCCAGGCGAGGTCCTCCTCGTCGCAGGCCTCCACGTCGGCGCACACGAGCGCGAAGCCCATCGAGAACTCGCGCTGCGCGTCGGCGGTGTCGGGCACCCGCGGGCCGTGCGCGGCCACGACCTGGTCCATGTCGAAGTCGCGACGGGTGCCCGAGTAGGTGGCCTCGGAGCCGTACGCGTCGTTGCTCCACGCCTGCCCGTACCAGGTGGCCGGGTCGTAGTCCGTGGTCGCCTCCACGTGGTAGAGCTCGTCCACCTCGTCCGCGCCGACGAGGCCCATCTGGTAGAGCTCGAGCGGCGCATAGGCGAGGGGCACGACGGGCTGGAAGTGGAACTGCCCGCCGCCAAGGTCGTCGAGTCGGCCGTAGCCGAGCGCGGACGCCCCGCCCGTGGAGGCGTGGACGTTCCAGTGGGACCACCACCGGTCCACCAGCACCCAGCGGTCGGCGGCCCAGGGGGCGGAGAGGTTCGCGCCCCACCGGTGGGCGGTCTCGTGCACGAGGATGTCGTCCACCGAGTAGAGGTTCGACTCGGGGTAGAGCGAGGGGTTGTTCATCAGCACGATGTGCTGGAGCCGCCCGGCGCTGCCCGCGGTGGCGGGGGAGAGGTCGGACCAGCCGTAGAGCTCCATCACCTCCTCCTGCCCGATGCCCTCGATGTCGTGGGCGAGGGGCACGGCGAAGGCGTAGATGTCGGCCACGGGCTCCTCGGTGAACACGAAGAGCACGTCGAAGGCGTCGGGGTACCGGGCGTAGAAGCCCTGCCCCATCTCGTAGAGCTCCTCCCCGGTCTCGAGCTGCCACTCGCCGCGGGAAACGCCCACGGAGCTGGGGAGCGGGATGCGGCCCACGTCGGGCCACGGCGGCTCCTCGGTGGTCGGCTCGGTGGTCGGGGTGGTGGGGGTCGTCCCCGGCTCCGGTTTGCCGGGGTCGGGTTCGCCACACGCCAGGAGCCAGCTGAACATGCTCGATGGTAGCCGCGAACGGCCGCGTCGGGTGCGCCCCGCCCGTTCAGGCCGTCGCCACCCTGCGGACCGGCGCCGGATCCGGGCTCGGGCGCTGCCACAACACCGCCGCTGCGGCGACGCAGCACAGGGGGGCGACGACGAGCGCGGTGCCGAGGTGCTCCGGTCCGCCCCCGAGGCGGTCCGAGATCCAGCCCACCACCGGCGGCGCCAGGCCATAGCCGGCCAGGTTGACCACCAGGTAGTAGACCGCGGTGGCCACACCGCGTCGGTGGGGACCGGCCAGCTCGTGGACGTCGGCGGCGGCGGGGCCGAGCCAGGCGAGGCCGAGGCCGGCGAGGAGCGTGTACGTCACCGCGAGCACGGGCAGACTCGTGCTGCTCAGCAGCACGACCCAGAGGGGAGCGGCCAGGAGGGCGACGGTGGCGCCGAAGCGCCGCCGGCCCCCGGCGCGGGTGCGCTCCCAGCGGTCGGCGAGGGCGCCGGCACCCAGCGTGGCCAGGCCGCCTCCGACCAGCATCGCGAAGCCGCCGAGGTTGCCCATGGTGGTGAGCTCGATGCCTCGGCCCCGGGTCAAGAGCGAGGGCACCCAGATGCCCATGCTCTGGGCGGCGACGGCCACCAGCGCGTACCCCCCGAGGAGGCGCACGAAGGCACGGTCGGCCAGGAGGGCGCCGAGCGGGGTGGAGGCGGTGGGGGCGCCCGCCGCGGGCGCGCGGGCGGGCTCGGGGAGGGTGAAGGCCACCACGACGGCGAGGGCCACCCCGGGGAGCCCGAGCCAGACGAAGGCGGCGCGCCAGCCCAGCTCGGCGGCGAGGTGCGAGCCGAGGAAGAAGGCCGCGGCGGCGCCCAGGGGAACCCCGGCCGAGTAGATGGACTGGACCGTGCCGCGCTTCGAGGCCGGGTACAGGTCGGAGAGGAGCGACATCGCCGCGGGGCCGAGCGTCGCCTCGCCCACCCCGACCATGACCCGGCAGAAGAACAGGGTGGCGAAGGAATCGGCCCACGCGGTCGCGGCGGAGAACACGCTCCAGGTGAACAAGCCGCCGGCGATGAGCCAGCGGCGCGAGCCGCGGTCGGCGAGGCGGCCGAAGGGCACGCCCAGCGTGGTGTAGAAGAGGACGAACGAGGTCGAGCCGAGCAGCGCGAGCTGGAGATCCGTGAAGGACAGCTCCGCCTTGATGGGCGCGAACAGGATGTAGATCAGCGTCCGGTCGAGGAAGTTGAGCGTGTACACCAGCGCGAGGAGCGCGAGCGCGGCCGGAGGGGGGAGGTGGAGGCGCTTCATGCTGCATTGCATACAATGTTTTGTGCAACGCAGCAAGTCACCCGCCCAGCACGTCCTCCAGCCGGTAGCGCCCGGGCGGCTTCCCGACGATCCACCGCGCGGCGGTGAGCGCGCCGGTGGCGAAGAGCGCGCGGTCCGACGCGACGTGCCCGAGCGCGAGCCGCTCCCCGGGGCCGAACAGGTACACGGTGTGCTCGCCGACCACGTCGCCGCCGCGCACCGCGTGGACACCGACCGTCCCCGGCGCGCGGAGGCCCGGGTGATGGTCCACCACGGGACCGAGCCCTTCGGCGAGCCGAAGCGCGGTGCCGGAGGGAGCGTCCCGCTTCGCGGCGTGGTGCAGCTCCACGATCTCCACCTCCCAGTCCGGCAACGCCGCATGCGCCCGGCGGACCAGCCCGGCGAGCACGGCGACCCCGAGGGAGAAGTTCGGGGCGTGCAGGAGCGCGAGCCCGGGCGCCTGCACCTTCACCCCCGTGGTGCCGGACACGACCGGGCAGGAGGCCCGGGCGAGGAGCCCCCGCAGCCCCTCGGGGGTGGAGAAGTCCACGATGACGTCGGCGTCCAGCGAAACGGGCAGCTCCCGCCCCGCCGCCCAGGCGAGCTGCAGATCCGGCGCGGCCTCCACCTGGGCCCGGACCAGCCGCCCCATGCGCCCGCTGGCGCCGTGCACGCCGACCCGGATCAGGCCAGGCCCTCGAGCAGATCGTCCGGGGGGACGCGTCCTTCCACGAGGGGAAGGCGCATCTCGCTGCCGCACAGCTCCATCGCCGCGAGCATCATCTTGCAGGGGACGGGGTTGGACTCGGCGAAGAGGAAGCGCACGATCGGGTAGAGGCGCTCGTGGGTGAGCCGGGCGGTGCGGGTGTCGCCCCGCGCCCAGGCCTCGTAGACCTTCACGGTGAGCGCGGGCGCCACGTTCGACAGCACGGAGATGACCCCGGCGCCCCCCACGGAGAGGAGCGGCAGCCAGGTGAAGTCGTCCCCGGAGAGCACGGCGGCCGGGCAGCAGGCGAGGAGATCCTGCCCGTAGGTGAGGTCGCCCGTGGCCTCCTTGCAGGCCTCGACGCCCGGGATGGAGCAGAGCTCGCCGAGGAGCTCGGGGGCGAGCCGCTGACCGGTGCGTCCGGGCACGTGGTAGACCACCAGCGGCAGGCCGACCTCGGCGACGGCGCGCACGTGGGCGCGCAGCCCGGCGGGGGTGGGCTTGTTGTAGTAGGGGAGGACCACCATCGCGGCGTGTGCCCCGGCCCGACGCGCGGCCTCGGCGTTGGCGACGGTGCTCCGGGTCACGTTGGTGCCCACGCCCATCGTGACCCGCATCCGGCCGCCCACGGTCTCGAGCGCCGCGCCCAGCAGGTCAGCGCGTTCGGCGTCCTCGAGGGCCGGCGACTCGCCCGTGGTCCCGGCCACCACCACCCCGTGCACGCCCGCGTCGGCCTGGCGCTCCAGGAGCGTGCGCCACGCCGCCCGATCCACCGCCCCGTCGCGAAACGGGGTGACCATCGCGGTGTGGACACCGTGCCAGGCCACCTAGAACTCCACGACGCCGACGATGCGGCCGCCGAGCGCGGGCTGATCGAAGCCCTCTCCGAGCTCGGGGTGTTCGTAGTCGCGGAAATAGGCGCCGGGGAGGAACAGGCCGGCGGTGCCCTTCACCCACACGTGGGGAAAGGGGTCGTAGCGCAGCGACAGGTCGAACTCGTGCCCGTACCCGTTCCCCGTGCTGCTGGACTCCTCGATCTTGGCCGTCATCCCCGTGGTCCAGTCCAGCCGGGCCAGGAGCCCGTCCCGGATCTGCCAGCGCACCGAAGGGCGCAGGTACAGCGCGTTGGAGATGCCGTCCCCGGTGCGGGCCGCCGCCGTGGTCCGGCCCTCGTTGGCGTCGTTGGCCACCGAGGTGGCGAGGGTGGGGAGCGGCTCCTCGAAGAGGAAGAGGGCGACGTCGTGGTTGCGGTCGAAGGTGAAGGTGCGGTACTCGGCGTCGGTGGGATCGGCGTCGCCGGTGGCGAACCCGCCTTCCAGGCTGATGGCGAGCGGGTCCATCCGGTAGTCCGCGACCACCGCTCCGCCGAGCGCGAGCTGGCTGACGTCGTTCGCGCCCGTCTCCAGGTCGCCCGAGCCCACCTGCAGGGCCGCCTCGAGCTCGATCTCGAGCTTGCCGAGCTGGCTGTAGGCCCAGAGGTCCCCCGTGTACTGCTGCCAGCTGTTCACCGGCTGGAAGCGGTAGACGTTGAGCAGCCCCGCGCCGTTGGTCTCCGTGCGGTAGCCCAGGGCGAGGTTGACCGACTGCATGTCGTCCTTCTCGCCCAGGAAGCCCTCGTATTGTACGTCCCAGGCGGCCAGCATCCACACCGGGCCGATGTTGCCCGCGAACTGCGCGCGGTTCGCCGTGTCGCCCGACTCGGACTCGGGGTCGTTCCCGGGGTTCCAGAGGAGCCCCATGCCCCACTCCATCGGCATGCGGCCGGCCGAGAAGGTGCCCTGCCCCCGCGCCCCGAAGTTGGCGTGCGCGGAGCCCCACGCGCGCACCACCTGCAGCCCGGAGTCGGAGCTGGTGACGCCGTCGGCGAAGGCGCGGGCCGTGGTGTCCCCGGCGAGGTCGGTCCCGGTGGCCGTCTCCGCCCCCCAGAGCCGGTAGGGGTAGAGGTCCAGCTGGCCGTGCAGGGCGGCGTGCTCGGAGAGCAGCCAGGACGGCCGCAGCGTGAGGCGATCGTCCGCCGCGGCGGAGGCGGCCTCGGCGTTGGCGTTCGTCGTGGAGAGCGAGAGGGAGTCGTAGAACTGGAAGCGGCCCCGGTAGAAGCCGTCCCAGACGAGCTCGGTCGCGGCCGCGGAAGGAGAAAGAAGCAGCAGTAGAGCGCCCAACGCGGACCCGTGCGGTCGGCGGGCTTAGCACAGGGGGGAGGGCCGGGCAACCGAGGCCGGCGGGCCGTGACCGGGCGTGACCCGCCCCGCCTTGACGACGCCGGGGCCCCGGCGCATCCTCCCCGCATGCTCGAGCTCTTCAAGCGCATGTGGGCCGGCTGGAACGTCGGCGTCCGCAAGCTCGTGGCCGGTCAGAACGCGCTCATCATGAGCGTCGCCTACGTGGTGGGCCTCGGCCCGGTGGCGCTCGCCCTCCGCGTCGGAGGCCGCACCATGCTGGATCGCGCCCCGGCAGACCCCTCGGCGCCCACCTACTGGCTCCCGCGCCGCTCGCGCGCCTCCACGATGGAAGAGGCGAACCGCATGTTCTGACCTCCGGCGCCTTCCTCGGGCGCGCGCGCCTTGGTAGAGTCGGCGCATGGACGAGCCCAAGCTCCCGACCGCGTCGCGAGGCCTCATCGCCGAGTTCTGGAACTTCATCGTGCACGAGAAGGTCTGGTGGATGACCCCGATCATCGTCGTGCTGCTGGCCATGGTCGGCTTCATCCTCTTCGCCGAAGCTTCGCCGGTCCTCCCCTTCATCTACGCGTTGTAGTCCCCGCGCCCCGGGCGGCCGCGTGGCTCGGGCCAGACCCGAGTCTATGGATAACGTTGTGGGGAACTTGGCGGGGGTCGTTTTCCCGTGACTGGGAAGTCTGCTTCCCAGTCGCCGATTGCCAGCCTGCATCCTGGTGCTCAGGTCACCGCGACGCGAGTGGCACTTATGAACAGGCCCAGGAGCCCCAGCGCGGGGAGGGCGAAGCGCCCCGCGCGCCCCCGCAAGGCCCCCGCGCTGATCCCGAGCGCGAGCGCGGGGAGGTGGACGAGGGGCAGGAAGTAGTGGCTGGGGTGGTGATCCACGGTGGCGAGCAGCGCCGCGTAGAGGAGCGCGCCGCCCAGCGCCGCGCGCGTTCCGGGGGGCCAGCGGACCGCGGCGAGGATCGGGGTGGCCCCGGCGTAGCCGAGCCAGAGGCCCAGGAAGGCCGGCACCCGCCCGAGGAGCACCGCCGGGTCGGTGTCACCGTGCCAGTGTTCCGGGCCGGTCTCGTACCAGGCGGTGGCGAGCCAGCCGTCGATCTGGCCCGTCGCGAGGCCGGCGCCCCCCACCACCACCATCGCGGCCGCGACGTACCCGAGCAGCAGGGGGATCCGGCGGGGGCCGCCCCCGAGGGCCAGCGCCACGGTGAGGTAGGTCGCGGGGTAGCGGGCCAGTTGGGCGCCCAGCCCGAAGCGGGCGAACGCGTGGGCGTGGCGCGGGTCGCCGCTCCTGGCCCGGCCCAGCGCCGCCAGCGCCGCCAGCACCGCGGCGGTGTAGAGCGTGTCGGGCATCATGGCGCTCCCCGGCTCGTAGAGGAGCTTGGCGTGCACGACCGTGGCCGCGCCGGGGAGCAGCCAGGCCAGGGCCGGGGCGTGCGGCGCCCAGGCCCGGAGCGCGTCCACCCCCTGCAGGCCCACCAGCACCAGGAGCGCGGCGGCGAGCAGGTTGGCGGTGACGAGCCCCCCGCCCCCGAGCTGGGCGGCGCCGGCCAGCACCCAGCTCCACCAGGGGGGCTGGACGTCGGTGACCCATCGGCCGCGCCCGAGCTCGTCGGCCCAGCGGAGCTGCTCGACCATGTTGAGGAGCTGGTAGTAGTGCACGTACCGGAGGAGCCCGGACCCGTGGAGCTCCCAGGCCGCTTCCACGGTGGGGATCACCAGCACCACGCTCGCCTCGGGAGCCGACAGGTGCAGGGGCAGGCGCTCGGCCCGGCCCAGCGCTCCGACCACCGCGAGGGAGGCGACGCCGCGGTCCTGGTAGCGGGGCACCGGCCCTTCGTCGGCCCGTTCGGTGACGTCCGCCTCCACCCGCACCGTCCGCCCGTCGATGGTGAGGCTCGAGCCGACCGGGCCTTGGAGCAGCACCCGGACCTCCCCTTCGAACGGGCCCAGGAAGGCGGGGCGGTCCTGGGCGGGGAGGAAGGCCCGTGCGCCGCCGGGCAGCTCGGAGATCGCGCGCCAGCCGGTCCCGGTCACGGGCGGGGTGTCCGCCGCCCAGCCGGCCTCCACCCCGGGGTCGTACCAGTAGGCCTCCAGCGGGCGCACCACCGCCCCCCGCCAGCTCCAGACCGCCGCGAGGGCCAGGAGCACCGCGGCCACCGCGCCCGACGCGACCGGCAAGGGGAGGGGACGCGCGCGGGGGCGTGCGGGCCAGAGCCCGACCGCACCGACCAGGGCCAGGAGCCCCAGGAGCCCCCAGCCGCCGATCCCGGTGACGCGCGCCAGCACGGTGCAGGGCACCAGCACGACGAGCGAGATCCACACCGCCCGGAGCTCGCGCTCGAGGAGGTCGCCCTCCCCCGCCCACCCGCGCCCCACCCCCCAGAGCAGGAAGGGCAGGGCTCCGGCGGTGCGTGCGAGCTCGCCTGCGCCCGCCGCGTGGGCCGCCGCGGCCAGGAGCAGGAGGGCCGCGAAGAGCGGGCGGGGGCCGACGGGCACGCGATGTCCTATCCGGCGGGCTACCATGCCGGAGATGGTCGGGAGAATGCTGCTGCTCCTCGTGCTCGCCGGGTGCACCGACCTGGATCGGGATGGCTGGAGCACCCCGGCCGACTGCGACGACCTCAACCCCCGCATCCACCCCGGCGCGGACGAGATCTGCGACGGCACCGGCATCGACGAGGACTGCGACGGCCGGATCGACGACGAGGATGACATCGCCTACACCGTGCTGTTCGTCGACCGCGACGGGGACGGGGCGGGAGACGCGGCCACCGCCCACCTCGCCGAGTCCTGCGCGCCGGCCCCCGGGCTGGTGGAGAACGGCGCGGACTGCGACGACGACGACGCCGCGATCCACGTCGGGGCGCAGGAGGTCTGCGACGGCGCCGACAACAACTGCGACGGCCGGGTGGACGACGACGACCCCGAGCTGGATCGCGAAAGCGCCCAGTCCTGGTACGTGGACGCGGACGGGGACGGCTACGGGAACGAGCAGGAGTCGATCGTGACCTGCAGCGCGCCGCTCGGGCACGTGAGCTCGGGGAACGACTGCGCCGACACCGACCCCGATCGCCACCCGGGCGCGGAGGAGGTCTGCGGCGACGGGGTGGACCAGAACTGCGACGGGAGCGCCTCGCCCTGCGGGTTCTGGGGCAACTTCGCGACGAACGGGGTGGGCCGGCAGGCGCCCGGATGGAGCAACTTCGGCGCCACCATGGCGGCCGCGGGCGACCTGGACCGGGACGGCTGGCCCGACCTCGCCATCACCGCGCCGTCCGAGGTCCGCCCCTCCGGTGGGGCGGTGCTGCTCGCCTTCGGCCCGTTCCTGGACGGTCGCCAGGTGACCGACGCGCCCCACGCGGAGCTCTCCGGTGCGGGGCAGGAGGCCTTCGGGGCGGGGCTCGCCGCCGGACGCGACTGGAACGGGGATGGCCGGGTGGACGTGCTGGTGGGCGCCCCCGCCGCGGGCGAGGCCGGCGCCGCCGCCGGTCGGATCACCCTCTTCGCCGGGCCCTTCGCGGAGGGGTCCCGGCTGGCGCAAGACGAGCCGGTCCACCTGTACGGACCCGGACCGGGCACCCAGGCCGGGTCGGGCCTGGCGCCCGCCGGCGACGTGGACGGCGACGGGCACGAGGACCTCCTGGTCGCTGGCACGGACGACCCGGTGGATCCGGCGCGCCGTGGCGCCGCCTTCCTCGTCGCCGGACCCCTGGTGGACGAGGTGGACCTGGGTTGGGCGGCGGGTCGGTGGTTCGGCGAGCGCCCCGCCCGGCGACTCGGCTCGGCGCTGGCCGGGGTGGGGGACGTGGACGGGGACGGGCTCGACGACGTGGTGCTCGGGGGCGGCGGGGGCGACGCGGAGGACGCGACGGTGGAGGGCGCGGCCTGGCTGCTCTTCGGCCCCTGCGACGGCTCCCTCGACGACGCAGCCGTCACGCTCTACGGCCAGCCGGGCGAGGGCTTCGGCGAGTCGGCCGCGGGCGGCGACCTGGACGGCGACGGCTACGCGGAGTGGGCGGTGGGCGCACCTCGGGCCGATGGCGGCTCGGTGCGGGTGTACGCGGGGGTGCCCTCCGATCGGGAGGACGCCGAGGCCATCATCCGGGGGGGCTCCACGGCCGGGCTGCGGCTCGGGCACACGCTCGCCGTCCTCGCCGACGGCAACGCCGACGGGCGCGCCGACCTCGCGGTGGGCGCCCCGACCACCCCCGGGACCTCGGCCGTGGGGGGGCGGAGCCTCGTCTACCAGGGGCCGGTGCGGGGCAGCCTGGGCCTGACCGACGCCACGGGCTTCGCCGCCGGAGGGATGACCCAGGGCTCCGGGGTCGCGAGCGCCGGCGATCTGGACGTGGACGGCCGCACCGACCTGCTCCGCTGGATCCCCGGGTACGAGGCGCGACCGAACGCCTGGAACTGGGTGTACGTCGACTACGCCCAGGGGATGTGACGGCCGGAGGGTCCGAAGGGGTCCCCCCTCGGTCACCTCAGAGGAGCCGCAGGTCCACCCGGAGCCGGGAGGTGGCCGAGAGCCAGCGCATGAGCCGCCCGAGCTGCACCTCGTCCCCGCCCAGCCCTTCGTTGAGCGCCTGCCGGGCGGGATCCGCGCCGTCGCGACGGGCCCAGGCGCGGAGCAACATGCGCACCGCCGCGACGTCCACCTCGCCGGCGGCGGCGACGGCCGGAAGCCCCACCAGGGTGCCCCCCGGCGCTCCCCCCCCGAACACCGACTGACCGTCGGACGCGACGAGGAGCGGCGAGTCCCCCCCGGCGGAGACGCACCCCCGGCCCGGAGGCGGCGGCGAGGCGGCGAGGCGGCGGGCGAGCACCCGCAGTCGGCTGCGGCGCGACTCGGCGCGAAGGCCGCGGAGGCGTCGGCCCAGCGCGTGGCGTTCGGCGGCGAGGCGCTCCCCCAGCGCGGCGTGGAGGAGCAGGGCCGCGTCCGCCGCCGACGGGGGAGGGTGCTCGGCGAAGCCGGCGCAGAGCGCGGTGATCGGATCGTCAGGGGGGCCCACCTCGGTGGCGAGGAGGCCTACGGCGCGGAGGTCGCCGAGCGGGTCCGCCGGGCGCTCCCCCACGGGCGGCCCGAGCCAGACGAGGCGCCAGCCGCTCTCGTCCAGCGCCACATGCTCGGCGTCGACCCGGCCGTGCGCGTGTCCGCTCGCGTGCAGCGCCGCCAGCGACCCGAGCACCCCGACCAGGATGCGCACGGCGGCGAGGGGATCGCGGTCCGCCTCGATGGGCGTGAGGTCGGCGAGGACCCGGCGGAGCGGCGCGGTCACCACCCGCGGCCAGCCGTCGTCCAGGTGGTCCACCACGAGCCGGGCCGGCGCGGCGGCCGCCACCTGCAGGGCGGCCCGGGCCACGGGGTCGCCGCGGGAGCCGGGGGAGAGGGCGCGCAGGTGCACCCGGACCCCGCGCCATCCCTCCCAGCCCTCCCAGGTGGAGGACACGCGGTCGGCGTGCAGGAGGCGGGTCCGCCGTACGACCCCGAGGTGGAGCGGCAGGCCACCGTGCGAGGGGGTCATCCCGGGGGGCCGCCGCCCGGCCCGAGCCCCGGGCGCCTCATCCCGTCCCCATCAGCGTGGTGGCCTGGACGTACACGCCGGCCTCCCAGCGGTCCGGGCCCGCCTCGCGGCACCACCGGACCTCGCCCTGCAGCACGGCGGAGACGGTGAGGCCGTCGATCTCCACGCGCAGCGCGCCCAGCGGGAGCTGCTCCGCGGAGGCGACCGAGTAGCCGTCGGCCCCGACGTTCACGAGCTCGGCCTCGCCGGAGGGCTCGCCGAGCACCCGTACGGTCCAGGCGAGGGTCTCGCGCGCGCCGCCGCGGCGTTGGCCGAGGGCGTCGACCGTCACTTCGGCGTCCGCCGCGCGCATCACCTGGTCCCGATGGAAGCTCATGTCCAGGAGCAGCGTGGCCCCATCCGGGCCGAGGCGGTTCAGGACCCGCGTACGCAGCTGCACGTAGCGGTGGAGCGCCACCAGCCAGCGGTCGAGCCGAACGCCCAGGGGCACCGCCTCGTCCGCGGGCTGGATGCGGGTGGCCTCGCCGCGGATGCGGCGTACCAGCACCTCGGCGGCCGAGGCCATGGGCAGGAGGTCGTCCGCGCCCTCGCGGATCCAGAGGATCCGGTCCGCCACGGAGACCGTGCCTTCGGCCAGGCCGTAGATGGGGAGCTGCCCGCCCGCGACCCGGAACCGCCGCACCGCGGGCAGCGAATCCGCCCGCGCGTGGACCAGGACCCCGGCCACGCCGTCCGCCCCGATGGCGGACTCCTCGACCAGGGTGACGGTGCCGTCCAACTCGGCGACGAGCTGCCCGGGGATGGGCCCCCCGAGGACGACGATGCGGGGATCCGGGTTGTACACGCGTGGCTTCTGGCGCGCCGAGTATAGCCAGCCACACCGTGGTCGGCCCGGGTGCGCGGTAGATTGCGGGGGTGCGAATCGCCCTCCTGACCCGCGGGGATCTCTTCCCCACCAACCACGGCGCCGCGGTGAAGATCGTCCGCACCGCTGAGGCGTTGGTGGCCGGCGGCGACGAGGTCTGGGTGCTCACCGAGGACCGGGACCACTACTGGTCCGTCGTCCCGGGCGCCTGGGAGCGTGTCGCCTACGGGCCGCGGGTGCGCGCCGCCATCGAGTGGCCGGTGCTGCGCAACCAGGCGCGCGCTGAGCGTCTCTGCGCCGCCATCGGGTACCCGCGCGACGAGTGGTTCCTGTACCGCCCCCTCACCGATCCCGGGTGGTGGGCGCGCGCCCTCCACGTGGGTCGGCGGCACGGCGTGGACAGCTTCCAGGCCGAGTTCCCCGGCTACGCCCTCCCCGCGCTCGTGGCCGGCCGCCTGCTGGGCCGTCGCGTGGTGCTGGGCACCCACAACGTCGAGTACGACCGGCTCGGGCAGATGGCGGGGCTGCCGAGCGGCCCGCTGGCCCGGATCGCCCGGGTCGAGCGCGCGCTCGCGCGCCTCGTGGACGACGTCGTCGTCTGCTCCGAGGCCGACCGTCGGCGCTACGCCGACGCGGGGGTCCCCACGGCCCACATGCACTACATCCCCCACGGGGTGGACCTGGAGCGCTACCCGGCCCGTCGGGTGGACCTCCGGGTGCGGTACGGGCTCCCCGCCGGCCCCGTCCTCTTCTTCCACGGGACGCTGCACTACGCGCCGAACACCGACGCGGTGCGCTTCCTCGCCGAGTCGCTGGTGCCGCGACTGCCGCCCCGGGCCACCCTCCTCGTGGCGGGCCTCACCCCGCCCCGCGAGCTCGAGTCCGAGCAGCTCCGCTTCACCGGGCCGGTCGAGGATCTGCCCGGGCACATCGAGGCCGCCGACGTCTGCCTGTGCCCGGTGGAGAAGGGCGGGGGCACGCGGATGAAGCTCCTGGAGTACTTCGCGGCCGGCAAGCCCGTGGTGGCGACCCCCACCGGCGCCGAGGGGCTCGAGGTCCGGGACGGGGTCGAGCTCCGGCAGGTGCCGCTCGAGCAGTTCGTGGACACCACGCTCTCCCTGCTCGAGGCCCCGGACGAGCGCCGGCGCCTCGGTCGCGCCGCCCGCGAGTGGGTCCGGTCCCGGGGCTGGGCCGGGGTGGCCGAGGCCTGGCGCGACGTCCACGGGGGCCGCGGGCACGACTGGGCCCCGTCGCCCGCTCCCGACGCCTACCTCCCTGCCGGTCGCCGGCCCTCGAAGCCGCTCACCCTCCTCTTCCTGGTGAACCGAGGGTGCAACCTGCGCTGCCGCTTCTGCGACCTGTGGGAGGGCAAGATCCACGTCCCGCTGGAGCGCGCGCTCGCGCTCTTCGAGGAGGCGGTCCGGATCGGGACCCGGACGGTGGTCCTGACCGGCGGTGAGCCGCTCCTGCACCCCGAGCTCCCGGCGATGGTGCGCGGCGCCAAGGCGCTGGGGCTCTCGGTGAACGTCACCACCAACGGCACCCTGCTGGACCGCCACTGGGAAGCCCTCGCCGACGCGGGGGTGGACAGCCTCTCCTTCTCCGTGGACGGCCTCCCCGACACCCACGACCGGCTCCGCGGCAAGCAGGGGAGCCACGCCGCCACCTGGGCCGCGCTGGAGCGGACGGTGCGCTCGGGCCGGATGGATCCGAGCGTCTACTTCGTGGTGACCCGCGAGAACGTGGGCGAGCTCGTCGAGGTCTGGCGCCGCGTGCGCGCGCTCGGGGCCCGCTTCGACTTCTGGCCGGTGAACGACGCCCCCGAGCTGTACCTCCGCACCGCGGAGGAGAAGGAGGCCTGGCTCGAGGCGGTCCGCACCATCGGCGCCTCGGACCCCGAGGTCGCGGCGCGCGCGCACTACTACGCCGAGGGGCTCGGCTACCACGCCGGCGAGCGGGGCCCGGTGCGCTGCCTGGGCCTGGTGGACCAGTACGGCGTCACCTACGACGGGGACCTGCTGCCCTGCTGTGTGTGGGGCGGGGACGGCCTCAAGGTGGGCAACGTCTTCGAGACCCCGCTCTCCACGCTCTGGCGCAGCCCCGAGGTGCAGTCCCGGCGCCACCAGCTCTACCAGGAGGGCTGCACGGCGGGCTGCTACAACCACAGCCTCTACGAGTTCGGCGTGTCCACGGGGCTCTCGCACAAGGTCGGGAACCGCACGCGGACGGGTTGAGGGCCGCGCCCGCCCGGGTGACATGGGGGGCGGAGGCGGCATGTACTGGCGTCGGGCGCGATTCAAGGACGCCGAGGTGTGGGCGGAGGTGGACGCCGCGGGTCGCCCGGTGGTGTCGGGCGGACGGCGGGCCATCCGCTACTCGGACGCCGCCGGGGCCAAGGTGTACCGGGCCGGCGCGGCGGGTCTCGGCGGCGAGGCCGGCCCCCCGGTCCAGCTGGCGGAGGGGACGGACGCGGACGCCTCCCGCCCCGCCTCGCGGGGCAGCGGCTTCGGGAAGGCCGGGACGCGGACCCGGGCCCAGGCCGCCGCCGCCGAGGCCGACGCCCGCTCCCGCATCGAGGCCGCCGGGGACGCCATCCAGTGCTACACCGACGGCGCCTGCACCGGGAACCCCGGTCCGGCGGGCTCGGGCTGCCGGGTGCAGTTCCCCGACGGCCGGGTGGTGGAGGAGGCCCGCGCCCTCGGTCGCGCCACCAACAACGTCGCCGAGCTCACCGCGGTGGAGATGGCCCTGGACGCCCTGGACGAGGCCGGCGTCGCCCCGGACGTGCCGGCGGTGGTGTGGTCGGACTCGGGCTACGCCCGCGGGGTGCTGACCCTGGGGTGGAAGGCGAAGGCCAACGTCGAGCTCATCACCGAGCTCCGGGCCCGGCTGAAGCGCCGCCCCGGCGTGCGGCTCGAGTGGGTGGCGGGGCACGTGGGCATCCCCGGCAACGAGCGCGCCGACGTCCTGGCCCGCAACGGCGTGGACCGTTCCAAGCGGGGCATCGTGGACTGACCGACCGCGAGCGGCCTCAGGTCGCCGGCTGCGACGCGTCGGGACGCCCGCGGCCCACCATCGCCGCCGCCCCCACCGCTCCGGCCGCGAGGAGCGGCACGCCCCACCCCGGCTGGAGATCGGGCCAGTAGAACCAGGCCAGCATCAGGAGCCCGTTGTTGAGCGCGTGGGCCACCATGGAGCAGACGATCGAGCCGCTCCGCACCAGGATCACCCCCATCAGGAGGCCCAGCGCGGCGGTGGGGGCGAGGCGGAAGATGGAGAGGTGGAAGAGCCCGAAGGCCAGCGCGCACAGGAGGACGGCGACGTACGGGCGACCGCCGCGCCGGAGCAGGCCGAGCCCGGCGCCGCGGAAGAGGAGCTCCTCGCACACCGCAGGGAGGAGCGCGTAGGTCGCCAGGACCACCGGGACGGTGGCCCCTTCGGGCACGAAGCCCTCGAAGAGCCCGGCCGGCGCCCGGAGGAACGGGTCCTGGAGCACCTGCACGCCCAGCCCCACCCCGGGCAGGCAGACGCCGACCACCACGCTCCACGCCAGGTCGCGCCCGCGCGGCGCGCGCCAGGACAGCGTCTCCCGGATGGGCAGGCCCACCACCACCACGGTGACGAGGGCCAGGGGGATGAACAGGCCCACCTGGGTCAGCACCAGGCCCCAGAGGATGTCCCAGGTCTGGGCGGCCTGCCCCACGAACCAGAGGAGGAGGAGCCCGATCGCGTAGGCCACGGCCGCGTCGGCGAGGTAGTCGCCCCGCTGCCGGCGCTGGGCGCTGCCTCGGGTCCCGAGGAGCACATCCTCCCGGCCCAACAGGCGCGCCCCCACCGCCGCCGCACCGACCGCCCAGCCCGCCGACGCCAGGAGGGTGAGCGCCAGGGGCCCCGCGTCGACGCGGCCCATGACGAGGTCGCGCAGCGCGATGGCGAGGTTGGAGATGGGGACGAGCGCCCAGGCCCAGGTGAGCTCCACCCCCGGGAACATCGCGGCGGACGCCGCCACGCCCGGGACGAGCATGAGCGGGATGGAGAGGACCTGGCCGGTCTTGAAGTCCGGCACCCACGCGGCGGCGACGGTGAGGATCACGGCGAGCAGGCCCGCCAGCGGGGTGAAGAGCAGGAAGCCGCCCAACGCGGTGCCGAAGGGGACGTCCAGGTCGGCGAACCAGCGGGCGCTCGCCCAGCTGGCCAGGCTCGAGATGGCGGCGATGACCAGGACGAAGGCCAGCACCACGAGGAGCTTGGCCGCGAACACGTTCCGCCGGTCCACCCGCGTGGTGAGGACCGTCTCCAGGGTCCCCCGCTCCTTTTCGCCCGTCACCACGTCGAGTGCCGTGTACAGGCCCCCCAGCAGCAGGGTGACGACGAGGAGGGCCGGGAAGGTGCGCGCGGCCTTGTCGAGCGTCCGCCGCTCGAGCGGGACCTCGTCCACGAGCACGACCTGGGGCACGCGCACCAATTCGAGCGCCGCGTCGACACGCTCCCGGGCGGCCGTCGCCGCGTCGTCCCGGCTGTCGTACCAGACGTCGGCGCCGTCGGATCGGACCCGCACGCCGATGTCGCTCCGCCCCGCCTCCACCTCGGCGCGGGGGTCTTCGGTGGGGAGCACCCGCGCGCTCTCGGGGAGCGGAAGCTCGCCCTGGACGGCCACCACCACCGTCCGCGCCGCCTCACGGTCCTCACGGGCGGCCTCGACCCGAGCCCCGAGCATGCCCACCAGGGGGTACAGGAGCAGCGGCATCCCCACCATGAACACCAGGGTGAGGGGATCGCGCAGGTGCTGGCGCAGCTCCCACCGTACGAGCGCGAGGATGGTCACGCCGAGACCAGGGCCACGAAGACGTCCTCGAGGTAGTGCTTGCCCGTCCGCTCGCGCAGCGCCTCGACCGTGCCCTCGGCGAGCACCCGGCCGCGGTGGATCACCACGAGGCGGTCGCAGAGGCGCTCGGCCTCACCCATGATGTGGGTCGAGTAGACGATGCACCGGCCCCGGGCGCGGGCGTCCTCGAGGAACGCGAGGAGCTCCTGGGCGACCAGGACGTCCAGCCCGCTCGTGGGCTCGTCGAAGATGAGGATGGGCGGGTCGTGCACCACCGCCCGCGCGATGCTGACCTTCTGCTTCATCCCGGTGGAGAGGCGATCGCAGGGCACGTGGGCGTAGCGCCCGATGTCGAAGCGCTCCACCAGCGCGTCGGCGCGCCGCCACGGGTCCGGCACCCCCTGCAGCTCCCCTACGTAGGCGAGGGCCTCGCGGGGGGTGAGCCGCCCGTACAGGCCGGTGGTGGTCGAGAGGTAGCCGATGGAGCCCCGGACCTCGGTGGGATGGGTGCGCACGTCCCAGCCCCCGACCCGCGCCGTGCCGCTGTCGGCGGCGATCAGCGTCGCGAGGATGCGCAGGGTGGTGGTCTTCCCGGCCCCGTTCGGTCCGAGGAGGCCCACGATCTCGCCCCGCTCCACTCGGAAGCCCACCCCGTCCACGGCGGCGACCTTCCCGCCTTCGGGATCGAGGAAGCTGCGGCGGAGCTCTTCGACTTCGATCATCGTCCAATCTCCCTTTCCGCCATGCGCGCCGCCAGCCAGACCGTCACGGCGGTCAGGAGCAGCAGCTCGACGGCCGCGAACCAGCCCCAGGCCCCGACGCTCCGCCCCTCCATGAGCCGGCTCATCAGCATGACCACGTTCGTGACGGGGACGAGGCCCCACCCGTCCTCGACCCGCAGGTCCTCGACGAGCCCGACCATGGCGAGCGCGGTCACCAGGGTGGCGGCGCCGGTGGTGGTGTTCTGGGCCTGCTTGAAGCTGCGGGTGGGGATGGCCGCGAGGAGCGCGAGCGCGGCCATGAACACCGCCGCGACGGCGCCCAGGGGGAGCACGGCGGCGAGCCGATCGAGGGGGAGCGTCAGCTCGCTCTCGAGCATGACGAAGAGGTGGAGCACGGTGAGCCCGACCGCCACGGCGTTGGCCACCAGGGCCAGGAGCGTGAGCAGGAGCACGCTCGCCAGCTTGCCCGCGAAGAACACCCACCGGGGCGCCGCGGTGACCAGGGTGGTCTCCACCGTCCCGCGCTCGCGCTCCGCCACCACCGTCTCGACGGCAGGGTAGAGCGCGGCGACGAGCGCGCTCAACACGAGCAGCAGGGGGACCGCGCGGGCGAGCGCCTGGGCCAGGGGCTCCTCCTTGGGGGCCAGGTCCTCGGCGCGCACGGGCCAGGCGTCGCGGGCCGCCTGGGCGACCCGATCGGCGGTGGTGGACGCGTGCGGGTCGGTGGACCGGTAGCGGATCTCCACGCGATCCCCGTCCCGGGTGGCCACGACCGGGGCGTCGTCCGCCTCGCGCAGGCCCTCGGGCAGGGGGACGTCCCCGATCACCGTGACCGCCGCCAGCTCCTCCTGGCCCTTCATCCAGACGTTGACCTGCGTGAAGAGCCAGACTCCGCTGGGGAAGAAGAGGAGCGGGAACAGCACCGTGAACAGGAGCGTGTTCACGTCGCGCAGGATCTCCCGCAGTTCCTTCGCGAGCACCGCCCGGAGGAGCCGGGCGATCCGGAGGGGGCGGGGGCTGGGGTTCATGGTCGCGACGGCCTGGCCGAGGGTTGGGCGGGCCTAGTTGTCCATGGCCCCGGCGTCGATCCACGCGATGAGATGGGCAAGCCGCTCCGCGTCCAGGCCACCGGAGGAGCCGGCGGGCATGGGGTCCCCGACGATGTCGGACTCCGCCGCACACTTCTTGACGAGGTAGGAGTTCGCCGAGTCGCCGGCGATCACCAGGGTCTCCGTAGGGGCGTCCTGGGCCGCGACGCCGACGAGGGCGGCGTACGCGTTGCCGTCGGTGAGATCGAGGCCCGAGGCGGGGTTGGTCGAGGAGTGGCAGGCGGAGAACGCGCACGAAGGGGTGAAGGTCTCGGCCTGGACCGCGGTGAGGGTGTCCGACGCCGCGGTGGTGGTCTTCCCGGTGTCGTCGGTGGAGGCGGTGCAGGCGAGGAGGGCGAGGAGCAGCATGGGCCTCAGTCGGAGCAGATGATGGGGGTGAGCGAGGGGTAGGCCACCGAGACCGAGGCGCACATCTCGTTGGGGAACCCCAACTCGGTGTCGGTGTCGTTGTACCAGGAGCAGCTGGTGCGGATCACGTCGCCCTCGGAGAGCATGACCTCACCTTCGGCGTAGGCGTTGGTGGGTGGCGTGTCGCGGTAGGCCGCGTCCCACACGGGGACCTCGTAGGCGAGCTCGACCGACCCGTCGCGGATGAACTCGGTCTTGAAGCTCGTCCCCCACTCGTGCATGTGCCCGAGCAGGTAGAGCAGGTACACCGGCTGGTCGTCCGGGGTGTCCACCACGCAGTCGTGGGAGGAGGAGCTCGCCTCGTGGGGGGGGAGGGTGAACTGCTGGTGGTTCTCGACCATGGGCGCCGCCCAGGTCTCCACCGCTTCGAGGGGCACCGTCTCCAGGTAGGCGATGTCCCGGGCGAGGATGGGCTCGGTGCCGTAGTTGATGTAGTGGGCCTGCATCACCCAGCGCTGGCCCTCGTCGAGCTTCACCGCCATGCCCTCGGGGAGGGTGAAGGCGATGTCGCTGTTGTTGGAGCCGGTCTGGAGGATGAGGGGCTCCATCTCGGCCATGGGCAGGTCCTCCGACTTCGTGCAGTCGAAGGTGGAGCCGTCCGGGTAGTCCAGCTCGGAGAGCGTCGTGCCCATGAGCTGCAGGTGGTGCCCGAACTCGTTCTGGTAGACCACGTACTCCCGGATCCCGCGATCCTCGCCGGTGTAGGTGCCGACCAGGCACCACATGGCGTCCTGGCCGGGCTCGATCACCACCTCGGGGCCGTACCAGAGCTCCGCGCCCTCGGGCACGTCCCCCAGGTCCTGCGCGTCGAGGCGCACATCGGTGGCTCCGGTGGCGGTGGTGCCGGAAGTGTCGTCGTCAGGCGTGCCGCAGGCGAGGAGGAGGAGGAGGCTCATGGCTGTTGGATGCCCAGGTAGATCTCGAAGGGGGTGGGTTCGCCGCAGAGCACGTCGACCTTGTTCTCGTTCGGGATGGTCACCATGTCGTTGCTGTCGCAGTCGTTGCCGTCGCTGTCCAGGCAGCCCAGCACCCAGACGCGCTGCGGGTCGATGGCGTCGGTCACGAGGGCGTCCGTGTCCGGGCCCCCGTCCACGCTGAGGTCCACCCCGGGGATGACGAAGTCCAGGAGCGAGGAGGCGCCGTCGTTCGGGCCCACGGCGGTCACGTCCGCCTCGGCGAAGACCGAGCCGCGGAAGTCGCCCACGGCGGGCTCGTCCATGGCGCCCAGGTAGTCCGCGTCCATGCGCACGGTGAGCGAGAGCGCCCCGGGACCCTCGCAGGTGGTGGGCGTCGTCGTGCCCGTGTCTTCGGAAGGGCCGGTGCACGCGAGGAGGAGGGCGACGAGCATGGGCTCGGAAGCATGCCGCCGGGGCGGGACCCTGTCAACCGCGCGGGGGCGATCCGAACAGGCTTTGCTGGCGCAGCTGATCGAGCGTGGACCAGCGGGTCCGCACCCAGTCCGGCAGGGCCTGCCCGGAGCCGAGGAGGCGGGCCAGGACGGCGCGGGTGTGCGGGTCCGAAGGGTAGCCGCTGCCGATGTCCCCGATCGCCTCGATGGCGGCGTCCCGGGTGGTCTTCGCCCAGATGCTGGCGGCCCCCACCACCGGCCAGGTGGCGTCGGCCTTGTTCTCGACGACCCAGTCCTTCACCCCGGTCCGCTGCGCGAGCCGATCCCGGAGGCGCGGGATGCCGCGCGGCGAGACCGGGGCGTCCAGGTAGACCCGGTCGGGGCGGAACCTCGCCACGAGCTCCACGAAGGCGTCGATCTCGAGCTCGTTCACGTTGCCCTCGTCGATCGCCGTCGCGGCGATGGACACGGTGGCGGGGACCCCGAGCGACTCGAGCCGGGCCCGCACCTCGAGCCGGCGTCGCGCCGTGAGCACCTTCGAGTCGTCCGCTCCGGCAGCGCGCAGCGGCGCCTGGTCCCCCCCCTCGTACAGGAACGCCCCCACGACCAGCGGCCCGAGCACCGAGCCGCGGCCGGCTTCATCGAGACCGAGTACACGCATCGGGGGCGTCTACCGCGCCGCTCGTTGACTGGCCCCCCCGCTCCGGATAGGGCCGGCGGCCACGAGGTGCCCCCGGTGGTCAGCCCGTACCTTCCCGTCGCGATCTCGCTGATCATCGCGATCGTCTTCAGCTTCGCCTTCGTGGCGATGAGCTTCGGCTTCGGCCCGCACCGCCCCACCCCGAGCAAGACCGCGCTCTACGAGTGCGGCATGCCGTCCATCGGGGGCGGTCCCCGCCAGCGCTTCTCCGTGAAGTTCTATCTGGTCGCGGTGCTCTTCATCATCTTCGACCTGGAAGCGGTGTTCCTCTTCCCCTGGTCGGTCGTCTACAAGACCTTCCTGGACCTCGGTGGGGCGGTGTACGTCCTCGTCGAGATGTTCCTCTTCCTCGGTGTCCTCTTCCTCGGCTGGCTCTATTGCCTGAAGAGAGGAGCTTTCCAATGGGACTAGAGTCGCAGGTCACCCAGCCCTTCATCGCGACCCGGCTGGACGAAGTGATCAACTGGGGCCGCAAGTACTCGATGTGGCCCATGCCGTTCGGCACGGCCTGCTGCGCGATCGAGTTCATGGGCGTGGTCGGATCCCGCTTCGACGTGTCGCGCTTCGGCGCCGAGCTGGTGCGCTTCTCGCCGCGGCAGGCGGACCTGCTGCTGGTGATGGGCACGGTCACCCAGAAGATGGCGCCCGTGCTGAAGCAGATCTACGACCAGATGCCGGACCCGAAGTGGGTGGTGTCGATGGGCGCCTGCGCGAGCTCGGGCGGGTTCTACGACAACTACACGACGGTCCAGGGCATCGACGAGATCATCCCGGTGGACGTCTACGTCGCCGGGTGCCCGCCCCGGCCCGAGAACGTGATCGGGGCCGTGGTGAAGATCATGGAGAAGATCAGCACCGAACGTGCGGCCGAGTGGCGGTAGCGAGCGCGGAGGCAGCATGAACGAAGCGGACATCGCAGCCCGGGTGAACGAGAAGTTCGGCACCCGGATCCTGGACACCTACAACTTCCGCGGCCAGTGGGCCGTCACCGTGGCTCCCGCGGACCTGCGGGAGCTCCTGCTCTTCCTCCGGGACGACGCCGAGCTGCGCTGCGAGTGGCTCATGGACGTCGGGGGGGTGGACTACCTCGGCTACGACGAGCGCGAGTGGCGCTACGAGGTGGTCTACCAGGTGTACTCGATGAGCCTGAAGCACCGCTTCCGGGTCAAGGTCGCCGTGACGGACGAGTCGGTGAGCGTGCCCAGCGTTTGGGACCTCTGGGGCGTCGCGAACTGGATGGAGCGGGAGGTCTGGGACCTCTTCGGCGTCCGCTTCGACGGGCACCCGAACCTGCGCCGCATCATGTGCCACGACGAGTTCGTGGGCCACGCGCTCCGCAAGGACTACCCCATCAACAAGCGGCAGAAGCTCTCGCGTCCGTCGGAGCTCATCCTCTGCGAGAAGCCGGAGCTGGCATGAACGGCACCCAGGTCCAGGGCATCCCCACCGAGCTGCTCACCATCAACCTCGGCCCGTCGCACCCGGCCATGCACGGCACCCTGCGGGTGCAGGTGCAGCTGGACGGCGAGACCATCGTGAACTCGGCCTGCGAGATCGGCTACCTCCACCGGGGCTTCGAGAAGCAGGCCGAGAACTGCCAGTACCAGCTGGTGATCCCGTACGCCGAGCGGCTCAACTACATGGGCCCGGTCCACAACTCCAACGCCTGGTGCTACGCCTGCGAGCAGCTCCTGGGCATCGAGGCGCCCCCCCGCGCCCAGGCGATCCGCGTCATCACCTCGGAGATGTCGCGCATCATCGACCACTGCGTGTGCATCGGCACCAACCTGGTGGACCTCGGGGCGCTCACCAACTTCTGGTACATGTACAACTACCGGGAGAAGATCTACGACCTCTTCGAGGAGCTCACCGGCGCCCGGATGATGCTCAACTACCCGCGCATCGGCGGGGTCTCCATGGACCTCCCCGACGGCTGGGCCGATGGGGTGCGCAAGGTCATGGCCGACCTCCAGGAGGTCCTCGACGACGTCCGTGGGCTCGTGGAGCGGAACCGCATCTTCATGGACCGGACCATCGGCGTGGGTGCGATCTCGAAGGAGCTCGCCATCTCCCACGGGGTCACCGGCCCGTGCCTGCGGGCGGCGGGGGTCGCGCACGATCTCCGCAAGGCCCAGCCTTACTGGGGGTACGAGACCTACGACTTCGACATCCCCGTGGGCAGCCACGGCGACACCTACGACCGCACCCTGGTCCGCTTCCACGAGATGGAGCAGAGCCGGCGGATCGTGCTCCAGGCGCTGGACCGCCTGCCGGGCGGCCCTTTCATGACCCAGGACCACCTCGTGGCGCTCCCGCCCAAGGACAAGGTCTACAACACCATGGAAGGCCTGATCAATCACTTCAAGCTGGTGATGCACGGCATCCAGCCGGCCCGTGGCGAGATCTACTCGGCCACCGAGGGCGGGAACGGTGAGCTCGGCTTCTACATCGTGTCCGACGGCAGCCCGCAGGCCTGGCGGGTGCGCATCCGCCCGCCCTGTTTCGCGAACTACTCGACGTTCCCCAAGGTGATCCAGGGCCAGATGGTGGCCGACCTGATCGCCGCGCTCGGGAGCATCAACATCATCGCCGGAGAGCTCGACCGATGAGCCACGCCGCCCCGACCCCCCCGTCGCGCGGACCGCGCGAGTGGACCGCCGAGCAGGCGGCGCGGATCCCCGAGATCCTGGGGCGCTACCCCACCAAGAAGGCCGCGGTCATGCCGCTCCTGTGGATGGCGCAGGACGAGTGGGACTGGCTCGACTTCGACGTGATCCGGCTCGTCGCCCGCACGCTGGAGCTGCCGCCCTCGCAGGTCCAGGCCGTCGCCACCTTCTACACGATGTTCAAGAAGGCCCCGACGGGGAAGTACCTGCTCCAGGTCTGCCACACGCTCTCGTGCGCGCTCGTGGGCGCGGACCGGATCGTGGAGCACCTCGAGCGCAGCCTGGACGTGGACGAGCACGGGAACTCCAAGGACGGGCTCTTCACCGTCATGCGGGTCGAGTGCCTCGCGAGCTGCGGCTCGGCGCCCATGATGCAGGTGAACGAGCACTTCTACGAGCGGCTCACGCCTGCGACCGTGGACCAGATCATCGACGGGCTCCGCAGCGGCCGCCAGCCGCCGGGCCTCCGTCCCGAGGTGGATCAATGGACTTTCCGCGTATCCTGACCGCCAACTGGGGCGTCCCCGGGTCGCACACCCTCGAGGTGGCGCGGTCGCGCGGCGTGTACGGCCGCCTCGCGAAGGCGCTGGCGATGTCGCCCGCCGAGCTCATCCAGGTGGTGAAGGACTCGGGCCTGCGCGGACGCGGGGGCGCGGGCTTCCCCACCGGCATGAAGTGGAGCTTCGTCCCCTCGGAGGAGAAGCGGAACGGCAAGCCCGTCTACCTCCTCTGCAACGCGGACGAGTCCGAGCCGGGCACCTTCAAGGACCGGTACTGCCTCTGGTTCGACCCGCACCTCATGTACGAGGGGATGATCATCGCCGGTCACGCGATCGGCTCGAAGAAGGGCTACGTCTACATCCGGGGCGAGTTCCGGTACATCGCGCGGCGGCTCGAGGAGGCGATCCACGAGGCGCGCGCCGCCGGGCTCCTGGGCAAGAACATCCTGGGCACGGGCGTCGAGTTCGACATCGACGTGCACGTGGGCGCCGGCGCCTACATCTGCGGCGAGGAGACGGCGCTCATCTCCTCCCTCGAGGGCGAGAAGGGCCAGCCCAAGCTCAAGCCGCCGTTCCCGGCGGTGGAGGGCGCCTGGCGCTCGCCCACCATCGTGAACAACGTGGAGACCCTCGCGGCGGTCCCCTGGATCATCGAGAATGGCGCGGCCGCCTACAAGGCCATCGGCACCGAGAAGAGCCCGGGAACCAAGCTGTTCTCGTGCTCGGGGCACATCCGCAAGCCCGGCGTGTACGAGGTGCCGCTCGGCTACCCGATGATGTCCCTGCTGCAGAACGAGTGCGGCGGCCTCCTCCCGGGCCGGACCCTGAAGGCCGTCATCCCCGGCGGCTCCTCCGTGCCGGTGATGACCGCGGAAGAGGTGGGCAAGTGCTCGATGGACTACGAGTCCATCAACACGCTGGCCGGCTCCTACCTGGGCTCCGGCGGGTTCATCGTGATGGACGACACGACCGACATGGTCGCGGCGCTCACGAACCTGCTCCGCTTCTACGCGCACGAGAGCTGCGGGCAGTGCACCCCCTGCCGCGAGGGCTGCGGGTGGATGTACCACATCCTCTGTCGGGTCCGGGACAACTGCGCGACCGCCGAGGACCTCGACACGCTGAAGGACCTCGCCGACAACATCCACTCGAAGACCATCTGCTTCTTCGGGGCGTCGGCGGCGATGCCGGTCCAGAGCTTCCTCCTCAAGTTCAAGGGCGAGTTCCTCGAGCGCATCGAGGCCGCCCGCAGGGGGCTCCCCGCCCCGACCACCCACCTCGGGATGGGGGCCTGATGCCCAAGGTCAAGATCAACGACGTCGAGGTCGAGGTCCCCGCCGGGACCAACATGATCGAGGCGGCCAAGCTCGCGGGGGAGGAGATCCCCCACTACTGCTACCACCCGCACCTGAGCATCGCCGGCAACTGCCGCATGTGCCTCGTGGACGTGGTGGGCGGGCGCGCCCCGGAGATCGCCTGCAACATGCAGGCGCGCGAAGGGCTCGCCATCCGCACCGACACGCCGAACGTGAAGCGGATGCGGAAGTCGGTGATGGAGTTCCTGCTGGTGAACCACCCGCTCGACTGCCCCATCTGCGACCAGTCGGGGGAATGCCGGCTCCAGGACTACTACATGGAGCACGGTCAGTACGACTCCCGCGGGGTCGAGGGCAAGGTCTCCAAGCACAAGCGGCAGGACATCGCCGAGCTCATCGTCCTCGACGCCGAGCGCTGCGTGCAGTGCAGCCGGTGTGTGCGCTTCGGGGACGAGGTCACCGGCACCGGCGACCTGCGGCTCTTCAACCGCACCGATCACACCGAGATCGGCGTGTTCCCCGGGGAGCGCATCACCCACCACTACCAGGGGTGCCTCGCGGACATCTGCCCCGTGGGCGCGCTGACCAACAAGGACTTCCGGTTCCAGCGCCGCGTCTGGTACCTGAAGGAGACGCCGACGCTCTGCACCGGCTGCGCAACCGGCTGCAGCATCCAGGCCTGTACCCACCAGGGTGAGGTGTTCCGCTACCTCCCCCGCCGGAACGACGCGGTGAACCAGTCGTGGATGTGCGACGAGGGCCGGCTCTCCTACAAGGAGATCGCCACCATGGACCGGCTCATGCGGGCCCGGGTGGACGGGGCCTCGGTGGAGCCCGCCGCGGCCACGGCCGAGCTCGCCCGGCGCATCCGGGCCCTGGGCCCGGACAAGGTCGCCTTCGTGCTCGGGACCCAGGCCACGAACGAGGCCAACTGGGCGCTCCTGCAGGTGGCCCGCCAGAACCTCCGCGGGGCGCAGGTGTACTGGGTCGGCGGGAACGATCCCGGGGCCACGGCGTACCACGACTCCATCCTGGTGGACGCGGACAAGAACCCGAACACCGCCGGCGTGCGGCTCCTGGCCGGGCACGACACGGCGATCGGCGACCGGGAGGCGCTCCTCGCGGCGCTCCCCGGGCTCCAGCTCCTCGTCGTCCTCGAGGACGACCTCGCCGGGCGCCTCGGCGTACCCCTGCCCGCCACGGCCTACCTCGGCTGGCGGCGCAACGGGACCGCTGCCGGCGCCGCGGTCGTGATCCCTGTCTGCCACCCGGTGGAGATGGACGGGAGCTACGTGAACCGCACCGGTCGGGTGCAGCGCCTCCGCCGCGCCGCGACGCCGGCCGGCGACAGCCTCCCGGCCTGGCAGGTGGTGGACCGCCTCGGGGCGGCCCTCGGCACCGCGCCCGGGTGCTCGATGGTGGCTGCCGCCTTCAACGGCATGGCCCGCGTGGTCGGCCGGATGAAGGGCATGGAATTCAAGGCGCTCGGGGACGGCGGGCTGCCGCTCGCCCCCGAGCCTGCCCCGGCCGCCCCGGCCGCGGAGGCTTCCCCGTGACCTTCGAAGAGCTGCTCCCCTACCTGGTGGTCGTGGCCCGCTGCGTGTTCGCGGTGGTGTTCGTCATGAACATCGTCCCCCTCTTGATCTGGGGCGAGCGCAAGGGCGCCGCCTACATCCAGGATCGGCCCGGGCCGAACCGCGCCCCCATCGACCTCCCCCACCCGCGCGACCTCCCGCGCCTGCTCACCACCTTCTTCACCGGCGAGCGCCTCCAGTACCAGCCGGTGGTGTCCATCCGGGCTGCCGGGCTGGTCCACACGCTGAACGACGTGGTCAAGCTCATCGTGAAGGAGGACATCATCCCGGGCCACGTCGAGCGCTTCTACTGGGCCATCGCCCCGGTGATCGCGATGACGGTGGCGCTGTGCACGTTCATCGTCGTGCCCTTCGGCGACTCCTTCATGGGGTACCAGCTCAAGGTCTCCGACATCGACGGTGGCCTCCTGTTCGTGCTCGCCATGACCTCGCTGGGCGTCTACGGCGTGATGCTCGCGGGCTGGTCCTCGAACAACAAGTTCTCGCTGCTCGGCGGCCTGCGGTCGAGCGCCCAGATGGTCAGCTACGAGCTCGCCATGGGGCTCTCGGCGGTGGTCGTGTTCCTCATGAGCGGGACGGTCTCGCTCTCCGAGATCGCCGCGCAGCAGGGGCAGCCCCTGAACCTCTTCGGGCTGGTCCAGATCCCGGCCCTGAACTGGAACGTCTTCTCCCTGCCGGGCTTCCTGGCCTTCATCCTGTTCTGGACCGCCGCCTTCGCGGAGTGCAACCGGACCCCCTTCGACCTCCCCGAAGGCGAGGCCGAGCTCGTGGCCGGCTACCACACCGAGTACAGCTCGCTCCGCTTCGCCCTGTTCTTCATGGCGGAGTACGCGAACATGATCGTCGCCTCCGCGGTGACGGCGACGCTGTTCTTCGGGGGCTACAACGTTCCCTTCCTGTCGGGCGAGACCATCCGCGCGAACGCGGACCTGCTCCTCGTCGCGGCCGGCGGGGCGGCGCCGCTGTTCCTGGTCTTCGCCGGCCTGTCCTGGCGTCGCCGGACCCGGCCCTTCTACACCGTCCTGCCCGAAGGGGATCCCCGTCGCAACGAGCCCGCCTTCTGGACCCTGGTGTGGATCGGGGCGGCCGGGGCGCACCTCGGGCTCGCCGGGCTGGGCCTGTCGGGCATCGTCGGCAGCACCAGCTGGGGGCCGGACCTGGTCGCGCTCGCCCTCCAGCTCGGCGCGCTCTCCGTCAAGGTGCTCATCGGCGCCTGGATCTTCATCTGGGTCCGCTGGACCGTGCCCCGCTTCCGGTACGACCAGCTGATGAACCTCGGCTGGAAGGCGATGCTCCCGCTCGCCCTCTTCAACGTCTTCCTCGCCGCGGTGTGGGCCCTCGTGTTCCACTCCCCGACGGCGACCTAGAGGCGCCCATGTCCCTGCCCGCGCCGCAGAAGCGGCTCACCAGCTCCGAGTCGATCTACCTGGTCGAGGTGGTCAAGGGCATGGCCCGCACCTTCGGGCACGTGGTGAAGAACCTCATGGACCAGGACCGGTTCCGGACCATCGAGTACCCGGACGTGCGCAAGCCCATGGCGGACCGCTACCGCGGCGCCCACCGGCTCCTGCTCCGCGCCGACGGCAAGACCAAGTGCGTGGCGTGCATGTGCTGCCCCACCGCCTGCCCGGCCAAGTGCATCACCATCATCGCCGGCGAGGACCCGGACGACCCGGCCGAGAAGTACCCGGTCGAGTTCGACATCGACATGCTCCGGTGCATCTTCTGCGGCTTCTGCGTGGAGGCCTGCCCGAAGGACGCGATCCGGATGGACACCCGCATCTACGAGATCAACGCCTACACCCGGCAGGACATGGTCCACAACAAGTCCTACATGGTCAACCTCCTCGACGGTGCGAAGCCCGACGCGGCTCGCGTGTACCGCCAGGACCCCAAGGCCGCCCCCGCCGGGTACACCCAAGACGAGAAGCCCGTCGTGTGAGGCGGGGGCCCGCCAGGGCCCTCCGGTCGGCCGGTAGCCCGGTTGACACCGCCATCCTCGCGACGTAAACCCCACCCCCCTTCCCCCCCTTCGGGACGGGCTCCACCGGCCCGCTCCAAGCTCCCGCGAGCGCGCATGACCGAAGCGGTCCTCTTCTACCTCTTCTCCATCGCCGCCATCCTTGCCGGGGTGGGGGTGATCACGGCGAGGAATCCGATCAGCAGCGCATTGTCGCTGGTGACCTGCTTCTTCTTCCTGGCCGCCGACTACGTGATGCTGGAGGCCCACTTCGTCGCGGTCATCCAGATCCTGGTCTACGCCGGCGCGATCATGGTGCTCTTCGTGTTCGTGATCATGCTCCTCAACCTCCGCGAGGGGGTGAGCGGGCTGGGCGAGATCGACCGGCGGGGCCTGGTCGGGATCGGCGTGGCCGGGCTGATGGGGATCGGGCTGCTCACCGCGGTGGGCACCCTGGTCCACCCCCCGTCCGAAGCCGTTCCGGAGGGCTTCGGCACCATCCGCGACGTGGGGATGGCGCTCTTCGGCGGGAACTACCTCCTGCCCTTCGAGGCCATCTCGGTGCTCCTCACCGTCGCGATGATCGGCGCGGTCGTCCTCGCCAAGAGGGAGGTCTGATGGATTCGATCGGCCTCATGCCCATCCTCAGCGTCAGCGCGATCCTCTTCGTGCTCGGGGTCACGGGGGTGCTCACCCGGAAGAACGCGCTCATCGTGTTCATGAGCATCGAGCTCATGCTCAACGCGGTCAACCTTTCCTTCGTGGGCTTCTCCCGGCACCTCGGAGAGGTCGACGGCCACGTCTTCGCCGTCTTCGTCATGGCGGTCGCCGCGGCCGAGGCCGCCGTCGGTCTGGCGCTCGTGATCCTCCTCTTCCGCAACCGGGTCACCGTCGACCTCGACGACCTCGACCTGATGAAGGGCTGAACATGTTGTCCCTCATCGTCGCGCTGCCGCTCCTCGGGGCGATCCTCAACGGCCTCCTGAACCGGCGGGCCAGCCGGCTGGTGGCGGGCGGGATCGGCACGGCCGCCGTGACCGGCTCGGCCGTCCTCTCCTTCCTGAACCTGTTCTCGGTGATGGGCTCGCACGGGGCCCACGTCCCGACCGAGTCGCTGTGGACCTGGATGGCGACCGGCTCCATGCACGTGGAGATCGCGCTCCAGGCGGACCCCCTCACGTCGGTGATGATGTGCGTCATCACGGGGATCGGGGCGCTCATCCACCTCTACGCCATCCAGTACATGGACGACCCCGCCGACGCCCGCAGCGTGTGGCGGTTCTTCGCGTACCTGAACCTCTTCATCTTCGCGATGCTCATCCTGGTGATGGGCGACAGCTTCCCGCTCATGTTCGTGGGCTGGGAGGGGGTGGGGCTCTGCTCCTACCTGCTGATCAGCTTCTGGTTCACGAACTCGGACTACGCGGCGGCGGGCATGAAGGCCTTCGTCACCAACCGCGTGGGCGACTTCCTCTTCCTGATCGGGCTCTTCTGGTTGTACTGGAGCCTGGGGGAGCACGCGACGCTGAACTTCGAGCAGCTGCGCGAGGTGATCGAGCGGCGGCCCGAGCTGGTGGGCGGGATGGGCGGCCTCGCCGTGACCGGCATCTGCCTGCTCTTCTTCGGCGGCGCCACCGGTAAGAGCGCGCAGATCCCCCTGTTCGTGTGGCTGCCGGACGCGATGGCCGGCCCCACCCCGGTGTCCGCGCTCATCCACGCGGCCACGATGGTGACCGCCGGCGTCTACATGATCTGCCGGCTGAACTTCCTCTACGTGCTCGCGCCCGCCGCGCTGGCCACGGTCGCGACCGTGGGCGTGCTCACCGCGCTCTTCGCGGCGACCATCGCGCTCACCCAGAACGACATCAAGAAGGTCCTCGCCTACTCCACCGTCTCCCAGCTGGGCTTCATGTTCCTGGGCGTCGGGGTGGGCGCCTTCGCCGCCGGGTTCTTCCACGTCCTCACCCACGCCTTCTTCAAGGCGCTGATGTTCCTCGGGTCGGGGTCCATCATCCACGCCCTGCACCACGAGCAGGACATGCGGAACATGGGTGGCCTCCGGAAGTACATGCCGATCACCTTCGGCACCTTCCTGATGGGCTACCTGGCGATCATCGGGTTCCCCGGGTTCTCGGGCTTCTTCTCGAAGGACGAGATCCTCTGGCTGACCTTCCAGACCACCGCCTTCGAGAGCCTGCCACTCGGCACGGTGATGCCGAAGGTGCTCTGGGCGCTGGCCACGCTCACCGCGCTGATGACGGCCTTCTACATGAGCCGGCTCATGTTCATGACCTTCGCGGGCAGCTACCGCGGCGGGCACGGCCACGGCCACGACGACCACGGGCATGACGCGCACGGCCACGGCCACGCGCACACCCCGCACGAGTCGCCGCTGCTCCTCACCCTCCCGCTGATGGTCCTCGCGGTCCTCTCGGTGCTGGGCGGACTGCTCAACCTGCCGCACTGGCTCCCGGGCCACGGCGCCCTGCACCACTTCCTCGCCCCGGTCTTCGAGCCGGCCGAGAAGGTCATCACCTTCGAGAACGGGCCCCTGGAGTTCCCGCTGATGATCGGAACGGTCATCGGGGTGGCGCTCTCGGTCGGGCTGGCCTGGCGGATGTACGTGCAGGACCCCGAGCTGCCCAAGTCGCTCGCGGCCCGCTTCGCGCCGCTCTACAACGGCTCGCTCAACAAGTGGTTCGTGGACGAGATCTACTCGGCCACCATCCTCCGTCCCCTCGTGGTCGGCTCGCGCCAGGTCCTCTGGGCGGTGGTGGACGCGCTCCTCATCGACGGGCTGGTGAACGGCGCCGCGCGCGCTGCGAACATCGTGGGCGAGGCCCACGGTCGCATGGGCCACGGGCGGGTGCAGGTGTACGCCATCTTCATCGCCGCGGGGGCCGCCGTGCTGGTCACCGTGTACGCGCTGGCGGGGAACTAGGATGCCGATGCTCTCGCTGGTCACGCTGCTCCCCATCGTCGGCGGGCTCCTGGTCGCCGCGCTGCCGCACCACCTCGCCAAGCAGGGGGCGCTCGCGGTGTCCCTCGCCGCGTTCGCCGCCTCGCTCCCCCTGTGGTTCGGGTACGACCCGGCCGGGGCGGAGTGGCAGTTCGTCGAAGACGTCCCGTGGATCGACGCCTTCGGGGTCCACTACAAGCTCGGCATCGACGGGGTGAGCCTGCTGCTCATCCTGCTCACCACCGCGCTGACCCCCACCATCGTGCTGGCGGGCTTCTCCGGGGTGGAGAACAACCACCGCGCCTACTTCGGCCTGATGCTCGCCCTGGAAGGGGCGATGATCGGCACCTTCGTCGCGCTGGACACCTTCGTCTTCTACCTGTTCTGGGAGCTCGTCCTCATCCCGATGTACTTCCTCATCGGGATCTGGGGGGGCGCGCGCCGGATCTACGCCGCGGTGAAGTTCTTCGTGTACACCGTGGTCGGCTCGCTGCTGATGCTGGTGGCGCTCATCGCGCTGTACCAGGCCGGCTACGAGGCCAACGGGCACTGGAGCACGGATCTCACCCAGCTCCTCCAGATCTCCCTGCCCCACGACGCGCAGGTCTGGATGTTCCTCTGCTTCGCCCTGGCCTTCGCGATCAAGGTCCCGATGTTCCCCCTCCACACCTGGCTCCCCGACGCCCACGTCGAGGCGCCCACGGGGGGGTCGGTGGTCCTGGCCGGCGTCATGCTCAAGATGGGCACCTACGGCTTCTACCGGTTCGCGATGCCGCTCTTCCCCGAGGCGGTGATGACGGTGGGCCCCTGGCTCGTCGCGCTCGCGGTGATCGGCATCGTGTACGGCGCGCTGGTGGCCATGGTGCAGGACGACGTGAAGAAGCTCGTCGCCTACAGCTCGGTGTCCCACCTCGGCTATGTCATGCTCGGGCTGTTCGCGCTCAACCACCAGGGCGTGGTGGGCAGCATCTACCAGATGCTCAGCCACGGGATCAGCACGGGGGCGCTCTTCCTCCTCGTGGGCATCCTCTACGAGCGCCGTCACACCCGCGAGATCGCCGAGTACGGCGGGCTCTCGAAGGTGGTCCCCGTGTTCGCCTTCACCTTCATGGTGGTCACCTTCAGCTCGGTGGGCCTCCCCGCGCTGAACGGGTTCGTCGGGGAGTTCCTCATCCTGCTGGGCGCCTTCCAGTACGCGCCCATCCCCACCACCGTCGCCATCTCCGGGGTGATCTTCGGCGCGGCCTACATGCTCTGGGTCTACCAGCGCATGATGTTCGGCCCGCTGGACAACCGGAAGAACGCCCTGTTGACCGACATGAACCTCCGGGAGCGGGTGTACATGGCGCCGCTCCTGATCCTCATCGTGGTGATGGGCGTCTACCCGCAGCCCTTCATCGACCGCATCAACCCGTCGGTGGACCGGTTCCTCGAGCGGATGGAGGCCCACTACGACGGGTCGCCCTACGCCGCGACGGGCCAGGTGCCCAGCTGGGTCGCCGCCGGGGAGGCCGAGTAGACCATGAACCCCGCAATCCCCGTCCTGGGTGACTCGCTCTGGCTGGCCAGCCCGGCCCTGCTGCTCGCCGCCATGGCGGTGGTGGTGATGCTCGCCGAGGCGTTCCTCCGCCCCGCGGCCAAGACCGGCTTCTGGGCCCTCACCCTGATCAGCCTCGGCGTGGCGCTGGCGCTGACCGCGGTGCTCTACGGGCAGCTCGAGACGCCGAGCGAGGCGTTCGGCGGCATGCTCCGGGTGGACCGGTACGGCCTCTTCTTCCAGGGCGTCTCGATCCTCGCCGGGCTCCTCTCCGTGGCCTTCGCCGACGACTACCTCGACCGCATCGAGGTCCGCGTCGGCGAGTACTACTCGCTCGTCCTCTTCGGGGTCAGCGGGATGGCGCTCATGGGTCTCGCCCAGGACCTCATGATGGTCTTCATCGCCCTGGAGGTGATGTCGATCGCGATGTACGTCCTCTGCGCGCTCAAGCGCGCCGACCCCCGCAGCGTCGAGTCCGGCTTCAAGTACTTCATCCTGGGCGCGTTCAGCTCCGGGCTGATGCTCTACGGCATCTCGCTCGTGTACGGCGCGGTGGGGAGCACCAACCTTGCCGACCTGGCCCGCTTCCTGGGCGAGGACCACGGCGGGACCGAGGGCACCCTGCTCGCCGTGGGCGGCGCCCTCCTCCTGGTCGGCTTCGGGTTCAAGGTGGCCAGCGTCCCGTTCCACCTCTGGGCGGCGGACGTCTACCAGGGTGCGCCGCTTTCGGTCACCGCGCTCATGGCCTCGGGCGTCAAGGCCGCCAGCTTCGCCGCGTTCGGTCGGCTGGTGATCGGCTCGATGGGGGAGCACGCCGTCGGTTGGGCGGGCGGGCTCTGGTGGATGGCGGCGCTGACCATGGTGGTCGGCAACCTGGCCGCGCTGGTCCAGAACGACCTCAAGCGCATGCTCGCCTACTCTTCCGTCGCCCACGCCGGCTACCTCCTGATGGGCCTCTCCTCGGCGGCGACCGCGCCGGGCTCGGATGCGCTCGCGAGCCTGCTGTTCTACCTGGTGGCCTACACCTTCATGAACGCCGGGGCCTTCGCGGTGCTCTCCGCGTTCAGCCGGGACGGGGCCGACTCCACGGACATCCGCTCGCTCGCCGGCCTGGGCCGTACCAACCCCTGGCTCGCCGCCGGCCTGTCCCTCTGCCTGCTCTCGCTGGCCGGGATCCCGCCGACGATCGGCTTCGTGGGCAAGTTCTACCTGTTCCTGGCCGCGGTGCAGGCGGGCCAGGTGGGCCTGGCCATCATCGGGGCGCTCGGCGCCGCCGCCGGCATCTACTACTACCTGCGTCCGATGGTGGTCATGTACATGGAGGAGGGGACCCCCCGTGTGGACCTCTCCCGCTCCGCGATGGCGGGCCTGGCCGTGTCGGTGGTGGCCATCGTGGTGATCGGGCTCGCGCCCTCCGGCGTGCTCGGGTGGGCCCAGGACTCGCTGCGCTCGGTGGTGGCCGGCGGCTGAATTTTCGAGGGGAGGACCGCCGGAGGTCCCCCCTGCGGCGAAGCCGACGGGAGGCACCTCACCCCGGCCCGCGATCAGCGCGAACGCGTCGCGCGGATCGGGTATAGTGCCGCATCCCCTTCAGGGAGGAGGCGTCCTCATGTCTCACGCTCTCGTCGCGCTCCTCTTCATCCTCCCCGGGTGCAAGGACGCCGACCCCAAGGACACCGATACGGAGGACGTCGGCGCCGGCGGGCTCGAGTTCTGGCCGCCCGAGGCCGGCCGGGGCACCACCGTGGACGCCCGGATCACCTCGGGGAACTCGGTGTTCTCCTTCGACGGCGCGGACCTCGACCTGGGCGACGGCATCGTCGTCAACAGCGTGACCGTCCTGGACGGCTGGTCCGCGACCGCCAACCTCTCGGTGGCGGCCAACGCGCCGCTCGGACCGCGCGACGCCACGGTCATGACCGGCGGGGCAGGGGACCTCCACATCAGCGAAGCCCTGACCGTCGTGGACGACAGCTTCACCATCGAGCCGGACCGGGCGCTCATCGGTGAGTCCCTGCAGGTCGAGTTCCTCGGCCAGAACACGGAGTGGGCCGGCGGGAGCACCTGGGCCTACTTCGGCGACGACATCGAGGTCATCGGGGTGGACATCCTGTCCGAGACCTACGCCATCGCCACCATCACCGTGGCCCCGAGCGCAGTGCCCGGCCTGCGCGACGTGGCCATGGAGGTGGGGCCGGACGTGACCACCCTCTACGACGGGTTCCAGGTGGACCGCGTCGCGCTCTCCGCCCAGTTCTCCCCCGAGTCCGGGTACCAGGGGGAGGTGGTCGACTTCACCATCGAAGGCGCCGGCACGCACTTCACCGAGCGCAGCGACATCAGCTTCTGGGCCAACGGGGACGAGAAGGGCGACATCGTCATCGACTGGATCACGGTGGTGGACCCGCAGCACCTCTACGGCCAGATGACCGTGTCCAACGCGGCCGAGATCGGCATGCGCGACGTGCTGGTCCAGTCGGGCGACGAAGGGGTGTTCGCCGAGGACGCCTTCGAGGTCCTCGACGCGCCGCCCGACCTGGACGACGTGGGGATCTCGCTGTCCTTCTACGTGCTCCGGGGCATCGACAACTCCACCGGCGCCATCTCGGAGCGGGTGGAGGCCAGCGCCATCTTCTACCTCCCCCTGGACCCCCCGTGCCCGCCCGACCCCGAAGGCGACTGCACCAACGGGGTGGACGACGACGACGACAACTACACCGACTGCTACGACTCCGACTGCTCCTCCAACCCGGCCTGCGCGGCCGGCCCCCAGCCCTACGACGTCAACGGGGTGTTCCCCACCTACGAGACGGGGGGGACGGCGGACTGCCCCATGAACGAGACGGTGGGCGCCGGCGAGCACGTGTGGTTCGAGTCCCCCTGCAACACGGTCACGCTCGACCGCTACGTGGACGCGGCCTCGGGGATGATCTACTACACCGCGCCGCTCACGATGGACGACTACTGCCCCGGGCAGTTCTACGACCTCCACACCGAGGGCGAGGAGGGCGCCATCGGGGAGTACATCCTCCCCGGGGTGCAGCCCACCGTCCCGGCCGACTGGCACCTCGTCTCGCCCGAGCTGTGGGGCAACTACACCCACAACCGGGCCGAGGACTTCTGCTACGAGTGGACGCCGGCCCAGACCTACCCGGACGCCATCTTCGTCACCCAGATCTCGGGCGCGCTCGAGCCCGACGCGGACCCCGGCTTCGCCGGCTCCGTGCCCTGGGACGACGGCTACCACTGCTACACCCCCGACGAGCTCCTGTCCTTGCAGGCGGGGAACGTGACCTTCACCGCCTACAGCTACATCGAAGGGCCGTACTTCGGGTTCCCCTTCTCGACGATCCAGACCAACCAGAGCCGCTCGTACATCTACCTGCAGGGGGCGATGATCCTGGAATGAGGCTCCTCCCGCTCGCCGCCCTGGCCTTCGCCGGGTGCGTGGAGAACAAGGTTTCGGCGGTGCGGCTCGATGCCATCGCCGTTGTCGTGGGCGACTTCGACAACTTCCGCGACGTCCTGGTGGGCTTGGACGTGGGGTCCAGCCCCTACGACGGGCTCATCGTCCAGGAGACGTACATGCCCGAGGAGGAGCGCCTCGCGCGGGGATGGGGCGGGCCGCCGGTGGAGGCGCTCCTGACGGACACCGAGGGCGATCTCGACCTCGCGAGCTTCAACGCGGTGTTCGTGAACAGCGGCACCCGCGGGCTGGGCGCGGTGCAGTACAACAACCCGCTCGAGCCGGACGACTCCCTGCTCACCTCGCAGGCCCTCCAGGACGCCTGCGACTTCGCCACCGGCGGCGGCACGCTCGTGGTCAGCGACTGGGCCTACGACCTGGTCGAGTACTGCTGGCCCGACGCGATCGAGTTCGTGAACGACGACGCCACGCCCGACGCCGCGCAGACGGGCCAGCCCGACGGGGCGCTCCTGGCCGACGTGGTGGACGAGGGCCTCGCCGAGGATCTCGGGGCCTCGGTCACCCTGGACTACAACTACACGGCCTGGGCGGTGATCGAGTCCGTCGGCGCCGACACCACCGTGCTGATGACCGGGAACGCCAGCTGGCAGCCCTCGGCCTCCGACCCGATCGAGGACCTGATCGGCGCTCCCCTCCTGGTCCGCTTCCCGACCGGGCGCAGCGGGCAGGTGCTGTTCTCCACCTTCGCCTTCAACGTCCAGACCCCCGCGCTCGCCGAGGCGGTCCTGCGGGGCGGCATCGAGGGCCTCTACCGCGGGGCCGGCAGCGAGAGCGCGTCGACCACCGAAGGCACCACCCCATGAGCCTCGCGCCCGCGCTCCTCCTGCTGCTGCTGTCGGGCTGCTCTGAGACCAAGTTCTCCCAGCTCACCCAGGAGGATCTGTTCCAGCAGAACCGCCTGAACACGGTGGACGTGCTCATCGTCATCGACAACTCCTGCTCGATGATCGAGGAACAGAAGAACCTCGGAAACAACTTCGAGAGCTTCATCCGGATCTTCGATGAGGCCGAGGTGGACTGGCAGATCGGCGTGGTCACCACCGACGTCCTGGACACGGAGAACGCCGCCGGCCGGCTGATCGGCGGAGACGACGAGATCGTCGTGACCGACCCGGACGGGCGGGTGGTCGACTCCGTGGGCTACGACCGCAGCTGGCCCCTCGGGCCGGGGGTCGTCATGGCGCTCGATCCCACCTGGAACGCGTCCGCCCAGAACGACTCCCTGGACCACTGGTGCGTGGCCACCACCGCGACGCCGGGCGCCGCCAACGATGGCTGCGTGGGCGGCGGCACCGGGGCCGACGCGCGCTCCTCGGTCATCGTCACCGAGTTCCTGGCGGACCCGGATGGGGTGCCCGACGACGAGGGCGAGTGGGTGGAGCTCACCAACGTCAGCGACGCCGACGTGGATCTGTCGGGGTATTTCCTCGCGGACAACGGCCGGAACTCCTTCGTCATCCCCGACGGGACGATCCTCGCCGCCGGGGCGGCGCAGGTGTTCGGACGCACCGAGGGGGTGGCCGCCGGCGCCATCGCCACCGGGGCGGACCTCACCCTGAACAACCACGACCTCTACCTGACCCAGGGCACCGAAGGGCCGGCCGAGATCTTCGCCGAGATGGTGGCCCAGGGGACGTCGGGCACCGGCCTGGAGATGGGCCTGGAGGCGGCCCGCCTCGCCCTCACCGAGCCGCTCCTCTCGGGCGAGAACGCCGGCTTCGTGCGGGAGGAGGCCAATCTGTCCGTGCTGGTGGTCTCGGACGAGGAAGACTCCTCTCCAGACCCGGTGGACGACTACCTCAACGACCTGACCTGGGTGAAGGGCGAGTCGGCCTTCCGGGACGCGGCGCGCTTCAACTTGTCCGGCGTCGTGGGCGACACGCCGCCCGAGTTCGACGGGCAGCCGTCCTGCACGTCCACGAACGGGAACGCGACCTACGGCAGCCGGTACGTGTACGCGGCGAACGCCACCGAAGGGCTCCTGGAGAGCATCTGCGCCGAGGACTTCGCGCCCATCGTGGAGAACCTCGGCCTGACCCTGTCGGGGCTCGTGGCCGAGTTCGCGCTCTCCCGCGTCCCAGACCTGGAGAGCCTCGCCGTCTCCCTCTACGCGGAGGCGGACGAGTCCACCAAGCTCCGCGACCTCACGCTGGACACGGACTTCAGCTACGACGAGGTCGAGAACAGCATCGTCTTCGACCTCGGCTTCCTCCCCGACAGCCAGCAGTACATCCTCGCCGAGTATCGGGTCCAGAGCGGAACATGAACCTCCTCCTCCTCCTCGCCGCGTGCAACAACAGCCAACCCGCGGAGTGCTCCGAGGACAAGGCCTGCCCGCTCGGGTCCGTCTGCGTGGACGGGACCTGCGCCACCCAGAGCTGCGCCACCTCGGCGCAGTGCGGCATCGAGCAGTACTGCGCCGCCGACCGGACCTGCCTCCCCGGCTGCAAGGAGGACACCGACTGCCTCTACGGCGATCGATGCGACGCCCAGGCCCAGACCTGCGTGGCGGCCGAGTGCCAGTCCACCAACGTGGACTGCGGCTTCAAGGAGTTCTGTTCGCCTGCCGGCGAGTGCTACGAGGCCACCGGCTACTACTGCCGGGACTGCGAGGAGGACGGCGATTGCGGCGGGGGCGGCAACCTCTGCTACGCAGGCTACTGCGCCGTGCAGTGCACCACCCGCGAGGACTGCCCCTCCGGCTTCGACTGCATCGGCTTCTCCGACAGCCTCACCGGGAACATCATCGGCTACGGCTGCTTCGCGGCCTGCTGGCTCTTCGATGAGTAGCGTCCTCTTCCTGCTGCTCGCCTGCAAGGACGACGCGAAGGACGACAGCGCGGGCCCGCGCTTCGTCGGTCCCGAGCTCGCCCACACCGCCCCCACCTCGGCCATCGCCGGCTCGCCCCTGGACCTCGCCGTCAGCGCCAGCGACGAGGACGGCGTGGCCAACGTGTCGCTCTTCTTCCGCACCGAAGGGGGGACCGACTGGTCCAACCTCCCGCTCGCCCAGGACGGGGAGAGCTGGTCCACCACCGTGGACGGCGCCGACATCGTCGCGCCGGGCTTCGAGTACTACTTCAAGGCCACGGACGGGGGCGAGACCCCCGCGGTGAGCTACCTCCCCGAAGGCTCCACCGGGGCGCCCTACGTGCTCCCGGTCTCGGTGGTCGGGCTCCCGCTGCCGTACACCACCGACTTCGAGCTGGTCGAGGGCCAGTCCGGCCTGCCCGACCTCGGGTGGGGGTCGGCGTCCACCAGCTTCCGCGGGTACCCCTGGGAGCTCAGCGCGGTCCGCTCCAACGGGGCGGGCGCCACCTCGGCGTTCCACCCGCGCGGGGTGGACGGAACCCAGGCGTCCAAGGACTGGCTCGTCAGCCCCGCGCTCGACTTCTCGGGCGTGACCGACGCGCAGGTGAGCTGGTGGGAGTACGGCGTGGACGTGGTCGACGCCCGGCACGCGCTCTACGCGTCCACCGGGCGCCGGGATCCGGCGGACGGCGACTACGTCCTGGTGGCGGACCTCGCCGCCCCGGTGGAAGGGGAGTGGGCACGGCCGACGCCGATCGACCTCACCTCCCTCTCGGGGCAGCCCACGGTCTACCTCGCCTGGTACTTCGAAGGGGTGGACGCGGACGACTGGTTCGTGGACGACGTCCGTGTCGGGGCGCGCCTCCCCGACCTCGAGTTCGACTGGACGGCGGGCACGGTGGCTCCGGGCGGTACCACGACGCTCAGCGCGACCATCACCAACGTGTCGGACCTCGCGGCCGACGCGGTGGTGCTCGGTGTGGCCTTCCCCGACGGGGGCGCCACGGTGGACCCGGCGGAGCAGACCGTGGCGTCGCTGGCCGGCGGCACGGCCACCACGCTCGACTTCGCGGTGACGGTGGACGCGGCCACCCCGGACGACAGCTACGTCCCCGTCCAGCTCTCCCTCGCCTGGGGAGACAGCGTGCTCGAGCTGGACGACCGTCTCCTGGTCGGTGACGCGAGCATCGCCCACGTGGGCTGGAGCTCGGGCGGGGTCGGCGCGCTCGACGTGGTCCTCGGCGTGGGCGACCCGGACGACCCCACCTTCGAGACCACGGTCTACACCGGCCGGAGTGTGGTGGGAGAGACCACCTGGGACGTGGACCTCACCGATCAGGGCGCCCTGCTCCCGCCCGCCCCCGGGGACCTCCGCTGGTACCTCCGGGTGACCTCCGAGGCGGCGGGCTCCGTCACCGCCTTCGACATCACCGACGACGGCGTGACCTCGTCCGCGTCGGTGCTCCCGGTGGTCACCGCCGGGTCCGAGGGCCTGGCCTGGCTGCCCGAGCCTCCCGCGCTCAGCCTCTCGGTCAGCACCTCGCCGTCCGAGATCGATCCCGGCGCCGCGGGGGTCGGGCTCACCGTGACCCTGAGCAACGACGGTGCCGCCACCGCCGGCCCGGTGACCGTCAGCCTGGCCTCCTCCGACGCCGACGTCACGGTGGTCGAGGGCGGGCCGCTGGAGCTCGGCGGCGACCTCGGCAGCGGGGAGCGCGTGGCGCTCTCCGGCTTCCTCTTCGACGTGGCCCCCACCCACGTGGACAGCTCGCCCCTGTCGCTCTCGCTGGTGGTGAGCGACGGCGTGGAGAGCTGGGAGTTCCCGGCCCAGGTGGCGGTTCCGTACCCGGTGTTGCGGGTCACCTACATCGAGGTCGACGACGACGGCCGCGACGGCATGATCGACCCGGGCGAGTCGGCCGAGCTCACCCTCGACCTCACCAACGTCGGGGACGAGTCCACTTCGGGCAACCTCTCGGTCGTGCTCTCGGTGGAGGCGAGCTCCACGGCCAGCGCCACGATCACCGAGGCGGTGCAGAGCTACTCGACCCTCACCCCCAACACCACCCGGGACAGCCGCGCCTTCGAGCTGACGCTGGACAGCGGCGGGCCGGGCGACTGGCTCGACCTGCTCCTCACCAGCACCGACTCCGCGCGGAGCTACGAGTCCCGCTTCCGCATCTACGTGTCCGAGCCGCCCTGGCAGGCGCTGGACACCTCGGAAGACGACGTCGGCGACGTCATCGACGGGTGGCAGTTCGACCTCGTGCGGGGCGAGTACCGGGCCTACGGCGACCTCCTCCAGATCCGGATCACCTCGGACACGCCGTTGGACGCGTCGGACCTGTTCATCGAGGCCTGGGGGCTCTCGTCGGGCGCCGACTGGCTCTACTACCGGCTGGTGCTCCAGTCGGGCTCCGCAGACCTCCAGGGGTACGACAGCTCGGCCGGGTTCCTCCCCATCAACGAGCCCTCCGTCAGCTACCCGGACGCCTACACGGTCCAGTTCGACCTCGTCATCGCCGAGATGGGCCTCTTCCTCGACACCATCTCGATGGGCTTCGCGTCCGGGTGGTGCGGGCCGCCCGACTACTACTGCGACCACTACCCCAACGCCTGGGGCTACCCCTACGACAGCTTCAGCACGGCGAACTGGTTCGAGCTGAGCTGGTAGAACCGCGTCGGAGTCAGCGGATCCGGGCCATGCACTCCGCGGGGAGCATGGTCTCGCCGTCCTGCGGGCGGAGGCGCCAGTACGGCCACTCGGCCACGTGCTCTCCGCCCCGCTCGTAGACGAGGTTCTTCATCCGGTCGAACACGTCGCCGGGGCGCACGTCGTAGACGCAGAAGAGGGCCACCTTCTTCTCGTCCAGGCCCTCCACCGTGTTGATGAACTGGACCACCTTGTCGCTCGGGTCGCTGTTCCGGAGCGCGAGCCCGGCCACCGGGGTGCCGATGATGACGCCGCGGAAGTCCTCCAGGTCCACCGGATCGGTTCCGAGTTCCAGGGTTTCGACCTCGAAGGCCCGCTGTTCGAGCAGCTCCTTCATGCGCGGCACCACCGTGCCACAGCGGCCTCCCTCGTTGTCGTAGGCGATGAGCAGGCGGATCGGCTTGAAGGGCACGGCGTTTCCGGAGGGGTGGGAAGTTAGTCGGCAGTAAAGGCTTGGTCAACCAGATCGGCTCGGCTTGACCCGCTGTTGAGCCTCCGGTAATCGACCCCTCACCAAGGTAGGTACCGAGATGTCGAGGTGGTTGGTCAACGTTCGCGGGCACCAGTTCAGCGCCTCCAGCATGGAGGAGCTGAAGAAGCTCGTTCGCGAGGGGCGACTGGCCGCCGGGGACATCGTGCAACCTCCGGGTGCCGCCGACTGGTTGTACGCCCTCGAGGTCCCCGAGCTGAAGGGCGCGGTGGGCGCCGGCGGCGGCTACGACGACGTCGCCCCGGCCGAGAGCGCCGGGCTGTCCACCCCCGTGAAGGTGGCGGTGGGGGCCGGTCTCGCGATCTTCGCGGCCGTCGCCTGGGGCTACGCCTACAACCTCTCCCAGACCATCCCCCAGCCCGAGGATCTCGAGCTCTTCGGCTCCAAGGGGCTCGCCTTCAGCGAGGTGCTCGTCACCGCCAACCCCGCGGCGCTGTACGCCGAGGCCGGCACCGGGAGCCAGGTGGGCCAGCTGCCCAAGGACTCCAAGGCGGACCTGCTCGGCAAGCGCGGCGAGTGGTACCGGCTCCGGGCCAACGGGGTGGAGGGCTACGCCCGGATCACCGACGTCGTGCCCGCGTACCTCTTCGGCAGCGCCCAGGTGCAGGAGCAGTACAAGCCGCTCTACTACCCGGACCAGTACGCCGTCGTGCGCAACAGCTCGTGGACCATGCTCCCCGACCAGGCGAAGGAGAACATCACCGTGTTCAACTTCCTGCTGGGGAACGACTCGCCCTACGCGATGACCGACGTGAAGCTCCTCGCCATCATCAAGGACGCCACCGGGAAGGCCCTCGAGCAGCAGGAGATCCCCGTGGAGGGCAAGATCCCCGCCCGGATGGACACCATGGTCGGCATGCTCAAGGCGGACCCCAAGGACAAGACCTCCGTGGACCGGGTCATGACCAGCGCGCTCTTCGAGGAGCTGATCAAGACCGACCCCGACCTGAACCTGCGCTGGATGGACGGCGTCGAGGTGAAGCAGCAGTCCGAGGGCTTCTCCGGCGCCGAGATCCGGATCGCCGAGGTGCGCGCCATCCCGCCCGAGACGATGCCCAAGTAGCGGGACCTGCGGGGGCCCCCTCGGAGACTCACGCCTCTCCCTTGAGCGCCCGCCCCGTCCAGCTCTCGGGGATCTCCATCAGCTCCTCCGGGGTCCCGGTGGCGACCACCCGCCCGCCCCCGGCGCCCGCCTCGGGGCCCATGTCCACCACCCGGTCCGCGTGGCGGATGACGTCGAGGTGGTGCTCCACCACCACCACGGTGTGCCCGGCGTCCACCAGGGTGTCGAACACCTGGATCAACCGGGCCACGTCGGAGAGGTGGAGACCGGTGGTGGGCTCGTCGAGGATGTAGAGGGTCCGACCCTGCCGCGCGGCGAGCCCGCACGCGAGCTTGACCCGCTGCGCCTCGCCTCCCGAGAGCTCGGTCGCCGGTTGGCCGAGGCGCAGGTACCCGAGCCCGACCGCCTCCAGCGCGTCCAGGGGCCGCCGGATGGTCCGCTGGGCGGCGAAGACCTCACGGGCGTCGTCCACCCGGAGGTCCAGGACGTCGGCGATGGAGAGCCCCTTCCAGCGCGCTTCCAGGGTGGACGCCGCGTACCGGCGGCCGCCGCAGGCGTCGCAGCGGACCCACACGTTGGAGAGGAAGTGCATCTCCACCAGCGTGTGGCCGTAGCCGCCGCACACCGTGCAGGCGCCCTCGGGCGTGTTGTAGGAGAAGCGCGCGATGGTCCAACCCTGCTCGCGCGCGTGGTTGGTGGACGCGAACAGCGCGCGCAAGGGGTCCATCACGCCCGCGTAGGTGGCCGGCGTGGAGCGCGGGCTGCGCCCGATGGGGCTCTGGTCCACCACCGCGTAGGTCCACTCGCCCGGGGGGCGCTCCAGCCGCATGGGCACCTCGCGGCCCTCCAGGGCGCCCACGAGGAGGTCCATGACGAGCGTGCTCTTGCCGCTCCCGCTCACGCCCGTCACCGCCACGAGGGCGCCGGTGGGGAGGTCCACGTCGACCCCCTGCAGGCTGTGGCGGGTGGCGTCGCGCAGCCGGAACGGGGGGCCCCCGGGGCGACGGTGGGTGGGGGTTGGGATGCGGCGCTCTCCACGCAGCCACGGCGCCGTGCCGTCTCCGGTCAGCTCCAGGGGGCGGCCCTGGGCGACGATCCGGCCCCCGTCCTCCCCCGCGCCCGGGCCGAGATCGACCAGGTGATCGGCGGCCAGCATGGTGAGCGGGTCGTGCTCGACCACCACCAGGGTGTTGTCCAGGTCCCGCAGCCCGCGCAGCGTGTCCAGCAGGCGGGCGGTGTCCCGGGGGTGCAGCCCGATCGTCGGCTCGTCGAGGACGTAGATCACCCCGCACAGCCCACCCCCCAGCTGGGAGGCCAGGCGGATGCGCTGCGCCTCCCCGCCCGAGAGCGTGTCCGCGGTGCGATCCAGCCCCAGGTAGCCGAGGCCCACGTCGGCGAGGAAGCCCAGCCGGGCGCGGATCTCCTGCAGCGGCTGCTCGGCGATGCGGGCGGCGGTGGAGTCGAGCTGGATGGCGTCGAACCAGGTCCGCGCGGCGTCCACCGTGAGCGCGGACAGCTCGTGCATGCGGAGCCCGCCGAAGAGGACCGCGGCCAGCTCGGGCTTGAGGCGGGCGCCTCGGCAGCTCGGGCACGGGGCGGCCGCGGCGCCCTTCCAGAGCTTCCCCAGCCCGTCACAGGTGGGGCAGGCCCCCAGCCAGTGGTTGAAGCTGAAGTGGCGCGGGGTGAGCGGGTTGGGATGGACGAGCCCGTGGTTCGGGCAGCGCGCCGATGCGCCGAGGGTGAGCGGCGCGCCGGCGGCGGGAACGAAGCTCGCCACGTTCCCGCCCAGGCGGTACGCCGTCTGGACCGCCTCCACCACCCGCGGCCGATCCGCGCCGGCGGGGTCGAACCGATCCACGACCAGCGCGGTGACGGTCTCCACGGCGTCGAGGTCCACCGGGGCGCCGTCCACCCAGGCGCGGGCGAAGCCCTGGGCCCGCAGCGCGGCGGCGGGTCCCGGGGTGGCCAGCCGGACGACGAGGTGGCCGCGTCCGGGGTTCCGCCGCGCGAGGTGCTCGGCGGCCGGACTGGGGGGGAGCGCGCGCACCTCCTCGCCACAGCGCGGGCAGGTGGGCACGCCGAGGTTGGCCCAGAGGAGCCGGAAGTGGTCGTGCAGCTCGGTCACCGTCGCGACGGTGGAGCGCGGGTTGTGGCCGCTGTTCCGCTGGTCGATCGCGATCGCGGGCGCGAGCCCGCTGACGGCCTCCACCGGCGCGCGCTCGAGCCTGCCCAGGAAGCGCCGGGCGTAGGTCGAGAGGCACTCGACGTAGCGGCGCTGCCCTTCGGCGAAGACGGTGTCGAAGGCCAGCGAGGTCTTCCCCGAGCCGCTCGGCCCCGTGATCACCGTCATGCGGCCGCGCGGCAGCGTGACGTCCACCCCCTGCAGGTTGTGACAGCGCGCGCCGCGGATCTCCAGGTCGGTCCCGGCCTGGGCCGGGCGGCGCTTCTTGCGCGGCGCCTCGGCCACGCGCAGGGGCGCTCCCAGCTCGGGGAGCTCGGCCAGGACGCGCCCGGTGGGGGTGTCGGTGCGCGCCAGGGCCTCCGGGGTGCCGTGGGCGAGGAGTTGCCCTCCGGCCACCCCGCCTTCGGGGCCGAGCTCCACCAGGTGGTCGGCCACCTTCACCAGGTCGGTGTTGTGCTCGATCACCACCACCGAGTTGCCCGCGTCCACGAGGGCCTGCAGGGCGCCGATCAGCACCCGGACGTCCTGGAAGTGGAGGCCCGTGGTGGGCTCGTCGAGCAGGTAGAGCGTCCGGCCGGTGGCGGGTCGGTGCAGCTCGGTGGCGAGCTTCAGGCGCTGGGCCTCCCCGCCGGAGAGCGTGGTCGCGGGCTGGCCGAGCTGGACGTAGTCCAGCCCGACTTCGGCGAGGGTGGCGAGGATGCGCGAGATCCGGCGGTGGACGGAGAAGAACTCGCGGGCCTCGGCGACGGTGAGGTCCAGGACGTCCGCGATGGTCTTGCCGCGCCAGGCGACCTCGAGCGTCTGCGGCGTGAACCGGCGCCCGAGGCACACCTCGCAGGGGATCTCCACGTCCGCCAGGAACTGCATCTCGATGGTGCGGACGCCCGCCCCCTGGCAGGTCTCGCAGCGCCCGCCCGGGACGTTGAAGCTGAACTGGCCCTTCTTGTAGCCCCGGGCCTTGGCCTCGGGGAGCTCGGCGTAGAGGTCGCGCACCAGGTCGAAGAGCCCGGTGTAGGTGGCGGGGTTCGAGCGAGGCGTGCGTCCGATGGGCGCCTGCGAGATCTCGATGAGCTTGTCGAGCTGGCCGCACCCCTCCAGCGTGGCCTCCGGGGCGACCCGCCGGTCCAGGCGCTGCTCGAGCGCGACCTCCAGGCCGGCCTGGATCACCTCGAAGAGCAGGGTGGACTTGCCCGACCCGGACACCCCGGTGAGCACCACCAGCCGCCCGAGGGGCAGGTCCAGGTCCACGCCCTTGAGGTTGTGGAGCCGCGCCCCGCGCACCCGCAGGCACGGGCCTCCGGGGGGACGGCGGCGGGCGGGGAGGGGGATGGTCTCCTCGCCCCGGAGCCAACGCGCGGTGGGCGCCTCCGACCGCCGGAAGCGGGCCGGGGGGCCCTGCCCCACCAGCGCCCCGCCGAGCCGACCGGCGCCCGGTCCGATGTCCACCACGTGGTCCGCGATCTCCATCGTCTCGCGGTCGTGCTCGACGACGACCACGGTGTTGCCGTGGTCCCGCAGGGATTCCAGGGCGCCGAGCATCCGACGGTTGTCCCGCGGATGGAGGCCGATCGAGGGCTCGTCGAGGACGTAGGTGACCCCCTGCAACCCGCTCCCGACGCAGGCAGCGAGGCGGATGCGCTGGGCTTCACCGCCCGAGAGCGTGTTCGCGGCGCGGTCCAGGTTCAGGTAGCCGAGGCCCACCGCGCGCAGGAAGCGGGTGCGATCCAGCACCTCACGGACGATGCCCGCGCCCAGGTCCCGCTCGGAGCCGGACAGGGTGAGGCCGCCGAAGAAGTCCACCGTGTCGTCCACCGAGAGGTGGGTGAGCTCGTGGATGGAGCGCCCGCGAAAGTCCACCGCCAGCGCCACCGCGTTGAGCCGACGGCCCTGGCAGGTGGGGCAGACTTCGCGGCGGGTGGGATCGGCGTCGAAGGGGGCCGGGACGAGGAGCCCCTTCGCGCCGCGCAGCACCGCGCCCAGGCCCGTGCAGGTGGGGCACGCGCCCTGGGGGGCGTTGAAGGAGAAGAGCCGCGGCTCCATCTCCGGGATGGAGATGTCGTGGTCCGGGCAGGAGCGGTCGATCGCGTGCTGCTCGTGGGACTCGCCCACGAGCGTGGCCACCACGCCCTTGGCCATCCGCAGCGCGCGTTCGATCGCCTCCACCAGGCGCGGGCGGTCCCGGTGCTGGACCACGAGCCGATCCACCACGATCTCGATGGTGTGCTTGTCGTAGCGACCCAGCTCCACCGGCTGGTCCAGGGCGTGCAGCTCGCCGTCGATGCGCGCCCGGAGCCAGCCGTCCCGCGCCCACTGCTCGAGCTCCTTCCGGTACTCGCCCTTGCGGTCGCGCACCACGGGGGCGAGGACCAGGAGCCGCTGCCCGTCGTAGGCGCGCAGCAGGCGATCGGCGAGCTCCCCCGGGCTCTGGCGGGTGATGACCCGTGCGCACACCGGGCACCGAGGGGTGCCGAGCCGGGCGTAGAGGAGCCGCAGGTGGTCGTAGACCTCGGTGATGGTGCCGACGGTGGACCGCGGGTTGCGGTTGACCGTCTTCTGGTCGATGCAGAGGGTGGGAGAGAGCCCATGGACGTGGTCCACGCGCGGCCGCTCCATCTGCCCCAGGAACTGCCGGGCGTAGGGCGAGAGCGATTCGAGGAAGCGCCGCTGCCCCTCCTGGTAGAGGGTGTCGAAGGCGAGCGAGGACTTCCCGGAGCCGCTCACCCCCGTGATGACGGAGAGGGCGTCCCGGGGGAGGTCGACGTCCACGCCCCGAAGGTTGTGCTCCCGGGCGTTCCGGATGCGGATCGTCGCCATGGGGCTAGCAGGCTGCTGCGAAAGCCGGACCGAGCAGGCGAAGCTCAGCCGGGCCGCGGTTGACGAGCGCGCTCGACGCGCGATTCGCGAGGAAGGAGCGTGTCGAGACACGCGACTGACGA
>Ga0172372_10000655_pt1 | contig 53117 bp, 53 predicted proteins | sample LakKiv5m_2_FD_114544 | JGI IMG/M metagenome (GOLD analysis project Ga0172372, IMG submission 114544) | Freshwater microbial communities from Kabuno Bay, South-Kivu, Congo - kab_092012_9.5m | ecosystem: Environmental > Aquatic > Freshwater > Lake | place: Democratic Republic of the Congo...
CTTTTTTAAATAGCGAATTTTTAGATGAAACTATGAATAAACAAGATTTTGCTCATTGCGCTCGGTTGATTAGAGGTTGGGATATTGAAAAAATTGTCGCTGAAGTCTCTGAGGAAAAAATTAAATATGCAGATCTAGTCTCTGAAAAAGCGAGTTTAGTTAAATCTAAACATAAGCTTCAAGATTCTAACGAAACCGAGGTTAGAGTGATCGTAGATCAAAATCCAGATCATGAGGATGATCTTTTTGATCCGAAAAATTTAGAAAAAACAAATAAAGTCTTTGATGAAAAGCAAATTCTAGCGTTCAAAACAAGACTTGAAAGACTAAAGAAACTTTTTACCGAACACGCTAAAGAGACATTGACTCCAAGAGAGATTGTTGCCGCAGTGGATCCTTTTTATGTAAAACATATCAAAATGCTTGAGCTTTTGGAGAGTAAACGAAGAGAGAGAACTCTTTCAATTGATAGCGCTCAAACCGGAAGATTCTCAGCCTCTCTTAGAAGCCCTTCTTCTGAATATGAAAGAAGAGAAGACTCTCCTAAGCGCTTTACAGCTGGAAGGTTTTCTCCTTTTGAGGTCGCAGGGAGATATCCAGGGCCATCTAATTTAGCAAGATGCACAACGAGAGAGCTTCTATCTATAGTTAATGGTCAAGTAGACGGCGATGAAGAGCACTCATCCAATTAAGGTGAGTGCTATCACTCTTTTAATACGAACTAGATTTTTTAGTTGTAGAAGGCTTAGAGTCTTTTTTTTGCTGTGATTGCTTAGATTTAGAAGGAGTTGAAGGAGATGTTGTAGTTTTTTTTGCAGCTTCCTGGTTCTCACAAGAAGAGAAAATTCCAGCACATAAGCAAGCAGACAGAGCTAAGCTTAAAAGTTTGTTTACTTTCATATTTACACCTTTTTTTTTGTTGGGTATGTTTTTATAATAGAAAAAAATTGGATCGAGCATGCCAATATCTTTCCTCTACTTTTTTTTATATATTATTTTTTTTAATTTAAAAATCTCCTTTTCTTATGAAAATGATAAAAAAATCGATTTTCTAACAGGAGATTTTATGAAATGTTTTGAAAATAAAGAGGTTGCGCTTTCAATTTTTTCTGAAAGAAAAAATGCCGCGGTCTTTGAGTTTCAGCAAAACAGACCTCTTATTCCAAATTCTATCGTAAAGATTTTAACAAGCTTTGTGGCATTTGAGCACTTAGGCACTGATTTTAAGTTTGAAAATAAACTTATTGGATACGGAAAAATCAAAGATGGGGTTTTTTATGGGTCTTTGCAGTTTATAGCAAGTGGTGACCCAACATTTGGAAGTGAAAGGTTTGAGGGGCTCTCTTGCTGTTTAAGCTCTTTAATAGAGAGTCTTAAGGAAAAAGGGATTAAAGAAATAGATGGAGAAATCAAGATTAAATCTCCTTATCTAGATAAAACTTTTAGACCCTCTTGCTGGCCAATCGAAGATATCGCTAATTATTATGGATGCGGAATTTATGGGTTTAATATTCATGATAATCTTTTTTCAATAGAGTTTGCTATTGCAAACAAGAAAAATAAAGATACAAAAATTTTAAGAGTCTTTCCAGAGATCCCCTCATTGATCATTGATAATAAAGTGAAATCTGGAGAACTCGATAAAACAGATCGTGCCGTGATTTTTCCAGGAAGTAGCGTAAATCAATTAATCATTGAAGGAACGCTTGGAAGAGCTCAGAGTAGCTGTCAAATAAAGGGCGCAATTCCAGATCCTGAGGAGTTTTTTTTATATCATTTAGAAAAAGAAATGCTAAAAGAGGGAATTAAATTTCACAAAAATAAAGTAGCTGAAGATAAAACAATCGCATTCTCTATCTCCTTTTTTTCACCCTCACTTCAAGAAATCGTTCATCAAATGAATCAAAAAAGTATTAACCTTTACGCTGAAGCTTTACTTAAAAAGGTTTGTTTTGAAAAAATCTGTGATTCAAGTTTTGAGCAATCAGCCAATTTTCTAAATAAATTCTTAAAGGCTCAAACGGGCGGAGTGTTCAATCTCTATGATGGCTCTGGGTTATCTCCGAAAAACCGAGTAACAACTAACTCGATGGTAAAGGCTATTACCGCTATGTCTTCTAAAGCATATTTTTCAAACCTAATTTCAACTCTACCATCGAGTGGGGGATCAGCGACAAAAATATACAAGCTATTTCCAGAAAAGGAATTTGAAAACAACCTCTATGCTAAAACAGGATTTTCAAGCGCTGGAGAATCTCTTTTTGGAATCTGTTACAATAAAAAAGGAGAGCGATTTTTCTTTTGCGCAATAGAAAATCATCTATCTTTTTCTGATAGAGCTCTTTTTTACTTTAAGCTGAAAGAGGCCCTTTGTTTTTTCTGTCTCAGCTGAGTAATCAAGCTCATTTTTTAAAGTTACATCAATTGGATAAAGGTAAAATCTTTGCTGGATGCTCATTAATGTGACGTGAGCAAAAAGGGGCTCAAGCCTGTGATCAAGGGTAAATTCTGATACATCTCCAATAAGCTTCCCAACAGATGAAACAATATCTCCTTCAGTAATATAGCCTTTGAAGAGGGGTTTGTTTTCTAGAGAAAGCTGATTCCACTTTAACACAAGATCTTCTGAGACCCCTGGTTGATTAAAGGCTATGGAGGGGAATCTTGGATCTTTCGAGAGAAGATCTCCTTCATAGATACAGGTATACTGCACTAAAGAGCCCCCAAGGCTATATCCAATTGCTCTTGCATGTTGGTTTTTGTTTGCCGCTTTTAAGAGCCAGTGGTGAATTTCATCTTGCGATGAGTAAAAGGCCGTCATTCCGGGACCATTCAAATCAAGATCGGCTAAGACAGAAGAGATTCCTTTGATACTTGGTGAAAGATCTGTTCCTCTAAACAAAAGAATATAAGGAGCTCTTTTCTTATTTGGAGAAAGAGCGAAGGCTGGCATCCCAAGAAGATCGAATATTTTCTCAACTTTATAAACAACCATCACAGACTTTCCTTTCTTATTTAATGTTGGCACTGTGATTTTCTGTCCAATTTTTAGGTTTCTATAAGCTACAACTTTTGCAAGGGTCTCTGAAGTAATTAATTTCAAAAGCTCTTTATCCTCAACTTTTTGATGAGCTCTATACAAAAACTCATTGACAGCCTCAAGATCATTACTTTCATTGGTCACTTTTCCAATTAAGGGTTTGTGATTTGAGCTATAGCCATGTTTAGCTTGAAACATTTCAAAATCAACCACTTTATTTTCATAGGTTTGGATAGTTAAAGGATAGATAGGCTGATAAAATCTTTTTTCATAATAGGTGGTATGCTTCATCGAATAATCCTCATGAACAAGGGAGGATCTTGGGTCTTTTACATGTCTTGGGGCCTCGTTTATTTTCGAAACAGCAGGATCCCTTTTTTTGTTTTGACAAGCAGTTAATAAAATTAAAATTAAGAAAAAAAATAATTTAGGCATAATTCTACTTAGATAGTCCAAAATTTTTATGATATTAATTACAAAATAAAGGTCAATCTCTTGATCTGTATTTTTTTTTAAGATAAAATTTTTTTTGTGTATTAAAATTAATCCGATGGTTTTTCAGATGAAAAATGTTTTAAAGTTTCTATCCTTTTCGATTCTATTAGCTTTCAGCTCTTGCTCAAATAAACAGGCAGAGACTCGCTCTTCTTATCTTGGTTCTCAACAGATGAAAACAAAAGAAAACGAGTTTGTAGTTGACTTTAAAGGAGGGGGATTAACCTCTCTTCAAAAAGCAGACGAATATGCTTTAGTAAAAGCATCAGAAGTTTGTTTAGCAAATGGGTTTGAATATTTTAAAGTCTTAAAAAAAGAAGTTTCTGATCAATCGAGGCAACTTGAATCTTCTTCAGACGCTTCAAAAGAGGAGTATATCCTTTTTAGCTTTAATAAAAGAGAGAGGGTTCTTGAAGAAAAGTTTTACTCTATTCGTCTTTCCATCAGATGCTATAAAGATAACCCCAGGATTTTCAATATAATTAATGCTAATGAATATTTGAAATATAATAAAAAATATTAAATAATATCTTTTATTATAAATTACTTATTTAATATGAGACCTGCAAATAATTAAAATGATATAATAATTTTTCATTTTATTTAACTTGTGGGTCTAATATGGAAGTTTCTAATTCATTAGCTCCAGCTATCACTCCAACCAAACAAGCTGCAGTTAATCAAATTTTAGATTCAAAAAAACTTAGTAAAAAAGTCTTGGAATATGCAGTAAGTGCGTTCAAGGAGATCTCATATTATATAGCGGTTAGCCTAGCTTGCGCTCTTGCAGTTGTTGCAGTTCATTTAGCATTTACTCACCCAATTACAGCAATAGCCCTTGTTGCTTTAGGAGCAATTGCCTATAGACATAGTGATTCGATTAAATTCTCTTTATCTATTTATCTTCACACCATCAAAGATAAACTTGGAGCAAAAAATGATAAGTGGATTTCAAAGCTCTCAGATCACCTTTATTTTGGGGGAACACCCTTAGAGAACAAGGGGCATGTTAAAACTTTTAAAGAGACTAAAGTGAGCTCTATTCTTTCATTAACTGAATCTTTAGAATCGAATGTAAAAACAAGATATACATCTCCAGTCTCTCCTTTAACATGGGCTCATCTTCAGACTAATTTTAAGCATCTTCCTACCTCAAAAAATGAGGTGATGAGCGTAGAAAAAATGCATCAAATTGCAGATCATATAGAAGAAGAGATTAAAAATGATAAAAATGTGTATGTGTACGATGAGCTTGGAGAGCAAAGAGCTTCTCTTGCAATCGTTGCATACTTAATTAAGTATGATAAAAAATTAACTCCAAAACAAGCCGTTGATCTTGTTAAGCAAAATCGCTCAGTAGCTTCCTTTAATCTCCAGGATCTAGGAAGAATCCATGAGTTTAATGATTCTCTATCTTCTCAAGAGAGAAAAGAGAACAAAAATCCTAACATTTTTTCTTTTTTTTAAAAAGTTGATTTAGAAAAAAAAAATATTGTGGTACCTACATTGATAGATCTCAATGTAGGTTTTTTCATGTCAAAAAAAATTCGGATAGAAAAAGATAGTCTTGGACAAATTGAAGTTCCCATCGATTGCTACTGGGGAGCTCAAACTCAGCGCTCTTTAATCCATTTTGCGATTTCTTCAGATTTAATGCCCCATTCCCTTATTCATGCTTATTGCCTTTTAAAAAAAGCTGCTGCGATGGTCAATTATGAGGATGGTCGTCTTGAGAAGATGCAGATGGAGCTTATCGTAAAAGCAGCTGATGAGGTTTTAGCAGGAAAGTTCGCAGACCAATTTCCACTAAAAGTTTGGCAAACTGGAAGTGGAACTCAAACAAATATGAATGTGAATGAAGTGTTATCCAACATTGCAATTGAACTTGCAGGAGGAGAGAAGGGATCGAAAACTCCTGTCCATCCAAATGATCATGTTAATATGTCCCAATCCTCAAATGACTCATTTCCAACAGCAATGCATATTGCATGCACTCTTGAGTTAACACAAAAACTACTTCCTGAGCTTTTATCTTTTAAAAATGCCCTCGAGATAAAACAAAAAGAGTTTAGTGAAATTATTAAAATTGGAAGAACTCATCTTCAAGATGCAGTTCCTTTAACACTTGGACAAGAGTTTTCAGGATATGTCTCTTTAATTGAGAGAAATATAGAGAGAATAAAGTATGCTCTAAACGATGTTTTAGATCTTGCAATAGGTGGAACAGCAGTTGGCACAGGTCTTAATGCCCCTAGCGATTTTTCTAAAAAAATGTGCAAAAAACTCTCTTCGATAACTGGAGCTAAGTTTTCTTCTCATCCAAATAAGTTCGCAGCACTCTCAGCACATGATGAGCTTGTCTTTTTAAGCGGAGCGCTAAAAACCCTAGCCTGCTCTCTTATGAAAATTGCAAATGATATTAGGTGGCTTGGATCAGGGCCAAGATGTGGACTTGGGGAATTGATCCTCCCAAAAAATGAGCCAGGCTCATCGATTATGCCAGGAAAAATCAATCCAACACAAGCAGAGGCAATGACCATGGTTGCAACTGAGGTGATTGGTGCAGATCAAACAATCGCTCTTGCTGGATCTCAAGGAAATTTTGAGTTAAATGTTTATAAGCCTGTCATTGCTTATAATGTTCTTCACTCAATTGAGCTTCTCTCTGATAGCTGTAAAATGTTTAGAGAGTACTGCCTAAAAGATCTTAAGGCGGACTCTCATAAAATAGAGCAGTTTTTGCAAGGCTCTTTAATGCTTGTCACAGCGCTTGCCCCAAAAATTGGATATGATAAAGCCTCTAAGATCGCACTCACTGCTCACGAAAAAAGAATTTCTCTTAAAGAAGCAACTCTCTTTCTTGGCTATTTAACAGAACAAGAGTACGATCACATCGTTGATCCTAAAAAAATGGTCTAGGGACTAATTAATCTTGAAGCCTCTTCATCCATGATCCAAAGAGCCTTAGATTTTTTGGATCCGATGAATTGGCAAGGATAGAGATCTTTTGTAGTGAAGATCTCTTGAACTTTTTCTTTTTTCGAATCACCATAAAGATAAAAGACAATTTGACGAGCTTGGTTGATTAAACCAAATGTGAATGTCATTCTCCAAGTTTTTTTTGAGGGGACATAGTTTGCAACGACAAGCCTATTTGTTTCCCTAAGCGCAGAGGTATTTGGAAATAATGAAGCAGTGTGACCATCTTCTCCCATGCCAAGAATGATCAAATCAAAGGATCCATTCTCTACATTAGATAAGATAAGCTCTTCATACACTTTGGCGTGATCGTCCAGAATTTGCTTTTCCTCAAATTCAGCTCTCATTCGAAAGATATGATCTGCTTTTATTCCAACATTTCCAAAACCTGATGTCAGTGCCATAAGATAGTTACTCTGAGGATCTGTTGGATTCACAGATCTCTCATCCCCCCAAAAAAGAAAAACCTTAGACCAATCAATCTCATTTCTATATTTAGTGCAAATAAGCTCATAAATTGGTTTTGGAGTTGAACCCCCAGATAATGCAACGCAAAACTTTCCAGAGGATTTGATACACTCTTTGGCTAAACTGATGAAGTGAGAGGCGCAAAAATCTATAGTTTCTGCCTTATTTCCAGCAATGAGTAAGTTTTTTCGATCATCCCACTGAATTAGCTGAATCATTACAATATCTCTTGATGTGTGGCAAGTTGTTTTAGGACATTTAGAAAATGAAGGCTTGTTCCCTTGTGAAAAATCTCTTTGACTAATGAAAGTCCTGATTCATATTTGTCTATGACAAATTCAGACGGGATTTCGCAGTAGTCTTTAGTTGAATAATGGAGCACAACAAGCTGGGAGCTTGTTTTAGATCTTTCAAAAGAAAAAAAATCCCCGTTTGGAGTTTCAAGTTTCACTGAGGTGATCCGGCCTGGAATCATCTCAGAGGTTGCTGTTTCTTTCAAATGGATGTTAATCTCTTTTGAATCACTCATATAAGTAATTTTTACAGCTGCTTTTTCTGTGGCATAGGATTTAAATGTCCATTCAAGACGACTTGCAAGCCAAGCTTGCAAATAAAGAGACTGAATTTTTGTGTGACGAAGATATTCATTTTCAAAGGCATTGTAGCAAATTTCAATTGAGCTTACTTTTTTTAAAAGATCGAGCTTATCTTTTGTTTTAAAAGTTTGAGAAAAAAGTTGCCTCCAGCCTTCAATTCTACCCCAATTTAGATCAGCAATATCACTTCCAGAGCGCTCTTTATGATTAATTGCTGCATGGCAAAACTTATTCAATTCATCAGAGAGCTCTGAATCAAAAATCACTCTTGTTGCAAGAGCTTCAAGTTTTGAGGCAATTGGGTTTTGTTTGCAAGGATCATCCGCCCAAAGTAAATAGGTGGGTAAATCGGTTGTCAAATGCGGAATGATTAAAAAAGGAGTACGCTCTCTGTTACATAGGCTTAAAGAGATATTAATAAAATCGCATGCTACAGCGTTAGATTTAGATTCTGAGGTGATTGCAGAAACAGATGTTTTCAAAACCGGTTTTATAGCTTTATAATCAATTGTAGCCATAATCACTCTACAGGGGAACTTTTCTATTACCTTTCTTGCGACTTTATAGAGGTAATCTTCCCTTTTATCAGATTCACTGTAAATAATTAGATTAAATAAAGAGGCTCTTGTTTTTCCAATTCCTTGCAGCTCATCCCAAATCTGATTTAACTGAGATTCGATTTTTGAAGGCTCAACAATATATTCAGAACTCATATGTGATATCTTTGTAAAATTTAGATTATTAAACAAGTCTCCACTTTTTTCCATCTCTTTGAAGGAGCTCATCAGCCCCTTTTGGACCAAAACTTCCAGCAGCGTAATTTGGGAATTCTCTCTCTTTATTTTCTTGCCAGAAGTCAAGAAGAGGTGTGAGGATTCTCCAGGAGTTGATCACTTCATCTTCTCTAGCGAATAAAGTGCTATCTCCATAGATGCAATCGCAAATGAGTCGCTCATAAGCTTCAGGTGGAGTGAGTCCGAAAAAAGATCCATAGCTAAAGTCCATTTTGACCGGCTGAACGGTGTTTGTGGGACCTGGAATCTTGCAATTCATTTTCAGTGAGATCCCTTCATTGGGCTGGATTCTAATTGTAAGGACGTTAGATTCCACTTTTGTATTTGGAAGATGAAAAAGTTTTCCTGGAGCTCCTTTGAAAACGATTGAAATTTCAGTTGCTCGTTTAGGGAGTCTTTTCCCCCCCCTTAGATAAAAAGGGACTCCATCCCATCTCCAGTTGTCGATGAAAAGTTTAACAGCCGCGTAAGTTTCAACATTAGAATCCTTGGCAACATTTTCCTCATCTCGGTATCCTATAACTTCCTTCCCATCAATAAATCCTTTCCCATATTGCCCTCTAACAGCATCTGTGATAAAGGTGTTAGACGAAAAGGGAGAGATGCATTCAAGAACTTTTACTTTTTCATTTCTAATTGCATCAGCTGTCAGGTTATGAGGCGTTTCCATAGCAACAAGGGAGAGAAGCTGCATCATATGATTTTGCATGAAATCTCGAACGAGTCCTTCTTCCTCATAAAATTTACCTCTTGTTCCTATTCCAAGCTCCTCAGCTGCTGTAATTTGAATATGATCTATGTATCTATTATTCCAAAGAGATTCGAATATGGAGTTAGAGAATCGAAATGCAAGTAAGTTTTGCACCGTCTCTTTTCCTAGGTAATGATCGATTCTATAAAGCTGCTTTTCATTAATATAATTTAAAAGCTCTTGCTGCAAATCACAAGCCGATTGAAAGCTATGTCCAAAAGGCTTTTCCATGATGACTCTAGACCACTTATCGCTTTCTTCACTATAAGGGTATAAAAGATTTGTTTCATTTAACCTCTGGATGATTTTTGGAAAATAAGAGGGTTGTGTTGATAGATAAAAAACTCTATTCCCTTTAGTTCCATGCTGTAGATCTAGTTTTTCTAAAAAGGATTTAAAGTTTTGATAACCTTCTCTACTATCAAAATCGCTGACGTGATAATAAAGTTGTTTTTCAAAGGAGCCCCAAACAGATTCATCAATCGGCTTCACTCTTGAAAAGGAAGAGACAGCTTCTTTCATTTCCTTTCTGAATTCGTCATGGGTCTTCTCTCTTCTTGCAAACCCAACACAAACAAAATTAGAAGGGAGATGACCCTCTCGCTTCAGATGATAGATTGCAGGGATAAGTTTTCTAGAAGTTAGATCTCCTGTTGCTCCAAAAATAACTAGGATGCAAGGGTCAAGCGATCTTTGTTGATGACCAATTTCCTCTAGGGGATGCTCTTTGATTTTAGCCATAGATTTCCATGAAAATTAAGAATTACTTACAGATTGTTTAATCACTTACTCTTAAAACTTCAATAAATATTTTTTGTGTCTAAAAAGTTTTGAAGTATGACAGCAGCAGCAAGTTGATCTACAAAGAGAGTTCTTTTTTTTCTTTTTAAATCTCCCTCAATCATTCTTTTTTCTACTTCCTTACTTGTGAGTCTTTCATCCCATAAGGTCACTTTTTTTTGAGTTTTTTCCTCCAACATCTTTGCAAATTCTCGAACCTTCAAAGACATTTCACTTTCCTTACCATTCATTAAAAGAGGTAATCCGATCACTATTTCCTTATAGGGAATAAGAGCTAAAATCTTTAAAAGCTCTTCAAGCGTTTTTTCATGAGTATGCAAACACTTAAGAGTTTGAAAGGGGAAGGCTATAAAATTTTTTTCATCTGAGACTGCAATTCCAATTCTAGCAAGGCCGTAGTCTAATCCGACAGTTTTCATTTTTATGTTCTCTTTGAAAGGGAATGATGTATAAAGTCAATAAATAATGGATGAGCAGAGAGGGGTTTTGATTTGAATTCTGGATGAAATTGAACTCCAATCATCCAAGGATGATCTTTAATTTCAATTGCTTCACATAAAGCTTTTTCTTCATAGACTGCTGAGATTAAAGCGCCATGCTCCTCAAAAGAGTGTATGTAGCTGTTGTTAAATTCATAACGATGTCTGTGCCTTTCAAAAATCTCTTTTTTGCCGTAAGCCTTATAGATCTTTGAGTCCTTTATTAAAATCGAGGGGGAGGAGCCAAGCCTCATCGTTCCTCCAAGATCACTAATTTTTTGCTGCTCAGAAAGAAGGCTAATCACTGGATTTTTTGTTTGATCATTCATCTCTGTAGAATCTGCATCCATCAATCCTAAAACTCCTCTTGCAAATTCAACTGCTAAAACTTGCATTCCAAGGCAGATTCCAAAATAGGGGATTTTATGTTCTCGGCAATATCTAGCAACAAGAAGTTTTCCATCCCACCCTCGTTTTCCAAATCCCCCTGGAACTAAAATTCCTTGGCACTCAGAAAATTCTTTGGTTTTAAAAAAAGAAGGGGAGAGTTGCTCTGGATCAAATGTACGAATCTCAATTGAGGAGTCAGCGCTATAGCTTGCGTGGTAGAGCGCCTCTACCACAGATTTGTAAGCATCTTTATGTTGAACGTATTTTCCAACCACCCCAATCACAACATGTTTTTTTGGATGATGGATTTTTTCTACTAGCTCATCCCAAAAGCAAATTTGAGAGTCACGGACGTTAATTCCAAGAAGCTCACAGACAAGTGTATCGATTTTTGTTTTTTTAAGAAGGCTTGGGATTTCGTAAATTGAGAGAGGGGCATCTGGGGCATCTACAACACAATTTTTAGAAACCCCACAAAAAAGAGCGATTTTTTCCCTGATCTCCTTCGGAAGTGAGTTTTGAGATCGGCAAACAATCAAATCTGGAATGATTCCGATACTTCTAAGAGTTTGTACAGAGTGCTGAGTAGGTTTAGTTTTTAGCTCTGCTGCGCAATCAAGAAATGGAACAAATGTCATGTGAATATTGAGGCAGTGTTTTGGAATTTCAAGCTTAAATTGTCTAATTGCTTCAAGAAATGGAAGAGACTCAATATCGCCAACAGTTCCTCCAATTTCTACAAATAAAATATCTACTCCTCTTGGATCATGAGCTGCAGCAAGATGAATTCTTCTTTTTATCTCATCTGTGATGTGAGGGATTACTTGAACGGTATTTCCAAGATAATCTCCTCTTCTTTCATTTTTAATCACTGTTTCATAAATTTGACCTGAGGTCGCATTTGTATTCTTATTTAGGTAAGAATTTGTAAATCTATAGTAGTGACCAAGATCTAAATCTGTTTCAGCTCCATCGTCTGTTACATAGACTTCTCCGTGTTGAAAAGGATTCATCGTTCCAGGATCGACATTCAAATAAGGGTCAAGCTTCATCATCGCAATTTTTAACCCTCTTGCCTCAAGTAATGAGGCAATAGCGGCAGTCGTTAGTCCCTTCCCAATAGAGGAAAAGACTCCTCCTGTTGTAAAAATGTAATAAGTCATAAGGGGCTCTTATAAGGATAAGATATAAAGGGGAGAAGGATAATCTTCTTCTCTCAATTTCTCAAGAAATTTGAGGGGTGTTTTTTACTTTTGATTTAAAAATATCAATAATGCTAGAACCGAAATGATTTATAATGGAGGAGTATGGGAAGTTCACACCTTTTAAAAATTAGGCAGGAAAGTAAAATCGCATTACCTAAAATTTTCGATGATATTACAAATGTTTGTTTTTCATCTTTTTTAGATAAAGATTACCAAACAAAAGAAGAAATCAAAAAAGAATTTCCTCTCTCATATAGCGATGTTTTTTTAGAGGCTAAGGGCTCAAATGGAAAACACCATCCTCCTTTGAAAGTTGGAGTTGTTCTATCTGGAGGGCAAGCATCTGGAGGTCATAACGTGATTATTGGAATCTTTGATGCAATCAAAAAGCTTAACAAAGATTCGAGCCTAATTGGATTTTTGAATGGTCCTCAAGGAATTTTCAATCATAAATATAAAGAGCTGACAGAGGATCATTTACATTTGTATAGAAATACAGGGGGATTTGATCTAATTGGCTCTGGAAGAGATAAAATAGAAAAAGAAGAGCAGCTTCTTTCAAGTCTAAAAATCGCTTTAGATTTAAACCTTGATGGGATTGTAATCATCGGAGGGGATGATTCCAATACAAACGCTGCCATATTAGCAGAGTATTTCAAATCAAATAAATGTCATACCAAAGTTGTTGGCGTTCCAAAGACAATAGATGGGGACTTGCAAAATAAATACGTCGATATTTCTTTTGGATTCGATACAGCCTCTAAAACCTATTCAGAGCTAATCGGGAATATTGCAAGAGATGCTCTCTCTGCAAAAAAATATACTCATTTTATTAAATTAATGGGAAGAACTGCCTCCCACCTTGCTTTAGAGTGCGCTCTTCAAGTTCATCCAAACTTGACATTCATAGGGGAAGAAGTGGCTTTAAAAAAGCAAAGTTTAAAGGATTTATCAAAAGAGATCACAGACCTTGTGATTGAAAGATACGAAAAAGGGAAAAACTTTGGAATTATTCTTCTTCCAGAGGGTTTAATTGAGCAAATGGTCGATATGAATGAGTTGATTGCTGCATTAAATCATCTTCTAGGAACAATTGATCCAGGCTCTTTTGATCAAAAACAGTTAATAGAGCATGTTACACAGCATTTAAATAAATCAGAGAGTGAAACATTCAAGTGTTTACCTCCAGAGATTCAAAAGCAGCTTCTTTTAGATAGGGATCCCCATGGGAATGTGCAGGTTGCGCTGATTGAAACTGAAAAACTTTTCATTCACCTTGTTCAAAAAAACTTAAGAGAAGTCTCCTTTAAAGGTAAGTTCTCACCAATTGCTCACTTTTTTGGTTATGAGGGAAGGGCTGGGTTCCCAACTCTTTTTGATGCAACTTATTGCTACAGCCTTGGATATGCAGCTGCTGCTTTGATAAAAGAGGGGATGAGCTCTTATATGGCAGCAATTTCGGGGCTTAGCTCTAATTATGAAAGCTGGAAATGTTATGGAATACCCTTAACCTCTCTTATGCGCTTTGAAATAAGAAAAGGAAAGAAAAAGGCAGTCATTGAAAAAGCTCTTGTTAATTTGAAAGGAAAGAGCTTTTTGACTTTTTCAAAACTAAGAGAGAGTTGGAGAGAAGGGGATGATTACACATTTACAGGTCCTATTCAGTTCTTTTCTGAAATTCCCGATATTCAAGATGTTCCTAAAATATTGAATAAATAGTTAATAAGTAATTTAATTTTTAATTAAAATTGAATTAAATTAATTAAATAATGTAATTAGTTGATTAAGTGTAAAATCAAAATAATTATCTTATGTTTCAAGAAATAGAAGAAGAGGATCTGTTAAGTTATTTAAATCCATGTCCCAAGAAAAAAGGGCGTTTCATTAATCCTTATATTAAAAATATAAAAAGACGCTTTTTCGATTTTTTCATGTGGCAAGCGGGTAAGTATAAAAATGAAACCTTACTCGCTACACCTCCTAACGGATTTAGCTACCCAAATCCTGAGCAGTTTTTAGATCAAACTAAGCCATCAGTTTCCTGGGTCAATCACTCAAGTTTTTTCTTCTCTTATCAAGGGGTGAATTTTTTAACTGATCCTGTAATCTATACTCAAAGATGCTCCCCTGTTTCTTTTATTGGACCTAAAAGACTTCATGAGCCTGCGATTTCAATTGAGAAATTAACAACAATTGATTTTGTTTTAATAAGTCACGATCACTACGATCATTTAGACAAAAAAACCATTATGATGATCTCAAGGCTAGCTAAAGATGTGACATTTATCGTCCCAGAAGGGGTTAATAAATGGTTTAAAAAGCTTAATATTAAAAACGTAGTTGAGCTGAGTTGGTGGGATACAGCCGAATTTGAAATCTTAAAGGGATTTAAATTCAAATGTACAGCAGTCCCAAGCCAGCACTTTTCTGGAAGAGGGTTGTTTGATAAAAATAAAACTCTTTGGTGCGGGTATGCTCTTCAGTTTTTTGAAAAACAAATCCTTCAAAAGCAGCTTTATTTTGTGGGAGACACAGGTTACAATGAAATTGATTTTAAGGTCATAGGGCGCTTTTTTGGATCTTTTGATTTATCTCTGATTCCAATTGGAACCTATATTCCCTATTCGTTTATGTCTCCAGTTCATATTTGCCCCTATAAAGCTGTAAATATCCACCAGGATGTTAATTCCAAATTGAGCATTGGAATGCACTGGAGAACCTTTAAACTTTCTGAGGAGGAGACATTTCAACCTCCTTATGATTTATATCTTGCAATGAAAGAAGCGAATCTTGATCCTTTAATTTTTAGAGTCCTTGAGCCAGGTCAACAGATTAATTGGTAGTTTTTACACATTTGCTAGATTTTTTAACCCTCCCGTTTATTGCCATGAAGGTGAAGGTTTTTAACTTTTTTTACGAAAAAGAGGTTAGAAACCTTCATTATAAAGATTCTTTATTTAAACGAGTCGACACTCTCTTTAATATTTTATACCAAGAAGTAAATCCCTATAAAGTTTGTAGAAAGATTCTTGCAAAAAGAGAGTTCTATGGAGAAACTCCTCTTTTTGTTTATGAAAGGATTTTAGAGCAATCAGGGATTAAAAAAGGAGAGATTTTTCTAGATCTTGGGTGCGGAAGGGGAAGAGGTGTCTTTTTTGCAAACACCTACTTCAAGTGCTCAGCTGTAGGGGTGGATCTTATTGTTAGATTTATTGAAGTAGCAAATCAGATAAAACAAAGATGCGCTCTTAAAAACATTGAATTTATAGCAGAGGATCTCTTTACCTTGACAAAACTTGATGTAGAGGTGATTTATTTTAATGGAATCTGTTTTCTTGATGATGAAATAGAGCGACTCTGCCAGAGGTTTTTTCTTCATTGCAAAAGGGAGACAAAAATTTTTACTGTTTCTTTTTCTCTTGATTGCTATGACACACGTTTTGTAAAAAAAGATCAATTTAAAGCCTTTTTTCCGTTTGGAGAAGCAGAGGTGTTTATGTGCCAAATAAAATAGGTGAGGAATTTATGGCTAAAGTCGCAGTTGTTTTATCAGGATGTGGACATTTAGATGGATCAGAGATTCATGAAGCGGTCTTATGTCTTCTTGAGCTAAGCCTGCAGGGGCACAGCTATCTCTGTTTTGCTCCAAATAAGCAGCAAGCTAAAACAATGAATCATTTAAACAAAGAGCTGCAGCCCTCTTTGCAAAGAAATACTCTTGTTGAATCAGCAAGGATTGCTCGCGGAAAAATTCATGATTTAAAGATGTTAAATCCCAAAGAGTTTGACGCTCTGATTCTTCCTGGGGGATTTGGAGCTGCTCTAAATCTTTGTACTTATGGAGAGGAAAAAGAGAACTGCGAGGTCGATTCTGATCTTAAAAAAATTATAGAACATTTTTTTGAGCTTAAAAAGCCAATCGGAGCTACATGCATTGCTCCTGTGATTTTAGCTAAAGTGCTAAGCCCTAAAGCTAAAATAAAAATGACTTTGGGCAACGACGCTGAGGCTAATTCTTCTTTAAAAAAGATGGGAGCTGAGGGAGTACCCTGCCATGCTAACAACTCCATTTCGGATGAGCAGCATAAGGTTTATACAACACCTTGCTATATGGAACAAACAGAGCTTAAAGAGATGAAAGAGGGAATTGAAAGTTTAATTTTTAACATGTTTAAATGAGATACTATGAAAGAGTTAAATCAAAAAAAATGTTTACCCTGCACTAAAGGAAGTGGGGCACTTTCTTCTCAAGAGCTAAATCAGTTTCTTCTTGAGCTTGGAGAAAGCTGGAAGATAGAAGATGGGAAAAAACTATCTAAACCTTTTATATTTAAAAACTTCAAAGAGGCTCTTTCATTTGTAAATCATGTAGGAGCCCTTGCAGAGGATGAGGGGCATCACCCAGATCTTCTTCTTTCTTATGGTAAAGTTTTAGTGGAGCTTTTCACCCACAAAGTGGGAGGACTGACAGAAAATGACTTTATTTTAGCTGCGAAAATTGATGCTCTTTACATCTCTAACACAGCTCATCTTTAAATAATTTTTCTAACTGTTGCCTGAATAAAATAAGTGATTTAAAATTAGGCGTTATTCAACAATCCTTGGTTAAATAACTGCATATGATGGATTCATCTCATAAAAAGTTTAGAAGAGAGAGCTGTGAAGTTAAAGTTGGCTCGATTGGAATTGGAGGAAAAAACCCAATTAGAATTCAATCGATGACAACAACGCTAACTCATGAAATTGAGGCGACTATCTCTCAAATTCTAAAGCTTGTAGATTACGGATGTGAAATCGCCCGGGTGACAGTCCAAGGAATGAGAGAGGCTCTTGCCTGCGAGAAGATTAAAAACACCTTAATCAAGATGGGAGTTGATATCCCAATTGTTGCAGATATCCATTTTTATCCTCCAGCAGCTATGCAGGTTGTAGAATTTGTCGACAAGGTCCGAATTAATCCTGGGAACTTTCTGGATAAGAGAGCAAGTTTTAAAATCATCAACTACGACTCAGATCTAGAATATCAAGCAGAAGTAGATAGAATCTTTGAGGGATTTTCTCCCCTTGTTCAAAAATGTTTATCGCTCAATAAAGCCATGAGAATTGGGGTAAATCACGGCTCACTCTCTGATAGAATTATGTCCAGATACGGGGATACACCGTATGGAATGGTGGAGTCTGCAATAGAGTATGCTAGAGTTTGCAGAGCGCATGGATTTCATAATTTTCTTTTTTCAATGAAGTCAAGTCATCCAAAAATTATGATTGAGTCCTATCGCCTTTTGGTAAAGCGCATGGAAGAGCTTAATTGGAATTATCCTCTCCATCTTGGCGTGACCGAGGCAGGTCTTGGAGAAGATGGGAGAATCAAATCTTCTATTGGAATAGGAACTCTTCTTCTAGATGGAATCGGTGATACGATCAGAGTCTCCTTAACTGAAGATCCTTGGGAGGAGATTCAACCTGCAAGGGAGATGATTAAGCAATTTGAGATCCAAAGATCTTACAATAAAAACAATACTCTCTCTTTTCAAACTAATACTAAAAAACAGATTAAACTTCCCCTCTATTTACATGAAAAGGGGAGTGTTCTTTTAAAACTCACAAAAGAGGAATTGGATCATCAAGACTTTTTGTCCTCAATTGGATTATTCTATCAAAATGGAAAATATCAGAAAGAGCCTTCTGCGGCTGATGCAGTTTTCTCATCTGAGCCGATCTCAGATACCTACTTAGAGATTTTAAAACGCTCTGGAGTCGAGTACATTCCTAAGGAGAAAATTAAAGAAATTCATCTCGATGAGAATGAGTTGAATCTTGAGGATCCTTCGATTTTAAAAGCTCAATTGATTTTAGCTAAGTTTTCTTCGAAATCTTTACATCAACTTAGATCTCTTTGTGAAAAGCTTGATCTATACAACCTAAAAATTCCAATTATTGCATCCTCTGATTATGGACTCTTTTCAGAAGAGAGCATCATTCAAGCCTCGATGGAGTTTGGATCTTTTTTAATCAATGGGCTAATTAATGGATTGCAAATAGATTTTAAAGGATCATTAAAGCAAAAAAGAGAGTTTGCCTTCAATATTCTTCAAGGGTGCGGTCTTCGAGCAATTAAAACAGAATATATTGCATGTCCTGGGTGCGGAAGAACTCTTTTTAATCTTCAAGATGTTACAAAATTGATCCAAGAGAAAACTAAACATCTTCCTGGGGTTAAAATTGCTGTGATGGGTTGCATTGTGAATGGCCCAGGGGAAATGGCTGACGCTGATTTTGGATATGTTGGATCTAAGACAAACCAGATTGATTTATATGTAAGACAAAAGTGCGTTGAAAGAAATATTCCCTCTGAGCACGCCTGTGATAAATTAATTGAACTAATTAAAAAAGAGGGGAAATGGATAGATCCTTAATTTATTTTTAAATAAATTAATTTTACTTAATTTAATAAGCATTAAAAATAATAAAATTAAACACTTGTGTTCTCCTTTTTTAGGATGACTCACTTTTTTAAAAAAAAAGAGTGTACTTGGAACTCTTGATCCATTAAAAGGAAAATTTAGAGTAATAAATAATAAAAAAGGGGTCTTATGAAAGTCACATCAAAACATCGTCTTTATTATTTCACGCTAGGATGTGGATTTTCTATCATGACTTTAGCTCTTTTAAGCCTTAAGTCAACTCAAGATTCTCAAATAGAAGCGCAAAAAATTATCCTTAAAAGTAGCGATGGTAGACCTTGCATGATCCTTGATGCCTCTTCGGGCACTCCCACTGTGAAGTTTTTAGATAAAAAATCTTCTGTGAATATGGAGCTAATTGGAGGGGAGAGTCCAAGTGTTAAAATGAAAGGTAAAGATCAAAAAGAGCTGATTTTTATTGGCCTTGAGAGCGATCAAACACCGCAGGTGATTCTAAAAGATAAAAATGAAATCCCTAAGATGCTAATTCAAGGGGGTAACATGCCAGCAATTTTTCTAAAAAACACTCAAAATGAAGTAGTTGCCACTATGCTTCTTCTGCAAGACGGCGGCGCTGCCGTCGGTCTTGCTGATAAAGAAGGGGACGTCTCGGCTTTCATGAGAGGGGGGGACTCACCAAGTCTTGGGTTCTTCCAGAAATCATTAGAGCCCTTGACTGCAATTGGAATTACTCAAAAAACTCCTCATATCCTCGTGAACTCTCCTTCCACTAAAGATAATTTAGTCCTACACGGAGGAAATCCAGCAAGCGTTTTATTTGTGGATCAAGCAGGCGAAGTTCCGATTTTACTTTCTAAACATGGGCTGTTCCAAGGGAAGAAAGAAGAGACAGAGGAGCAAAGTAAAGCAGACGATAAAATCTTCACTCTTGAAGATTTGTATAACCCGCTAAAAGATTTAAAACTTAACAAGAGGTAGCATTAGATTTACATAGTTAATAATAACCAATAAAACTCTTATTTAATTCCATAATAAGAAAATCCACCTTGGAGGAATCATGGATGGCTTTCATCTGTTTCAAGATAAAATCAAAGGAGAGAAAAAAATTAAAGGGGAATTACATTCAGAACCCTTATTTTTCTTTACCGAAACAGGATCGAATCAAGTAAACGATTTTGACGTTCTAGCAAATTGTTATACATTCGAATATGACGCCTCAGACAAACTACTAGTCCCAGAGACAGATTTTGATGACTTTTATAGTTTTTATGAAGAACCTCTAATAAATTTCAAATTAGATTTCACTGATCCACATCAAAAACCTCAGCTTTGCCTTGAAGATCATCGAGATGCTCTTTATAACTATAACAACACTCTACCAGAGCAAGGAAAGAGATCAATCATGATGTTCTATGATTGATGTTTGAGCTATTAGGAGCCAAAAAAAGACACCAATCCATAATGATTCTTCAGACGGGTTGAAATAACTTGTATGATGATCATAGGGTGGGTCTTGTTTGGCTCCAAGAACCCAAAAAGCACCCTTCACTTTTTTTAGATAATAGGCAAAATCTTCCCCAGCAAACAGTGGGGAAGATTCAGTCGTTTTAACGCAGCCTCTATCTAAGACATTTTTGATTGCTAAATAAATTTCTTCATCATTTTCAAGAACTGGATATCCATTGCTAAAATAAAAATCGACTAATTTAGCATGAGGGTATAGTTCAACAAGCAGCTCAAGCCTTTTTTTTAATTGATTGATAAATAGACTCTTTTTCTCCTCAGATAAAAAATTTCTAAAAGAGTAGCAAGCACTTGCTTCATTGGGCATGATATTACATCGAGATCCTGCTGAAGAGATTGCTGGGACAAAAGCAATGGGTTCATTGGGTCCAATATTGCATAAAATAAAACCCCTTAAATGAAGATGTATATCTGTTAAAATATCTATGGCATTAGAACCTCTTTGAGGGTTCATCACATGCCCCCCAAGACACTTAATTTTAAAATAAACAGAGCATGCATTTGCCATAAGAGCTCCTTTTTTAGAAGAAAACTCTCCCAGTTCTTTTTTTGAGTCGATATGCAATCCAACCGCAAAATCAACACCTTCGACAACACCTTCTTCTACAAGAGATTCTCCACCAGATTTAACAAGAGGGTTTTCTTCAGCTCTTTGAAAAACAATCCTAAGGTTGCACTCTGGAGTTAATTTTTTTTCAATCATGATCTTTAGTGCTGTAAGTAGCATTGCTGTATGAAAATCATGACCACAAGCATGCATGACACCCTGGTTTTTTGAGGAGAAGGGAAGGTTTGTTTCTTCGTAAATTGCAAGAGCGTCAATATCTGCTCGAAATAAGATAGTTTTTTTAGTTGGATCAACAATGAAATTACAAACAAGCCCTCCTTTTTTTTCTTCAAGGTGGAGCTCACTTGAAAGATTGCACAGTTTTTTTATCTCCTCTTTCAAAAAAGCTATCGTGCCAACTTCCTCCCAACTTAACTCAGGATTCTCGTGTAAATGCCTTCTTATTCTAACAGCCTCTTCTTGATAGATCATTGAAATGGCCTTCAAATCTAAAATGGATAAAGGGTTCATAGTTCTCATAGCAAATGAAAAGGGGATAAATTATCACCTAGCTAAGATTTCTATCAATTTTAAAATCCTTATTTCTAAGTGGATATAAAAATAATAGAAATTATTTGAAAATTAAATTAGAGATTGATATATTCAAAGTTGAGGGGTGATTCGTTCACTTCCCTCGCAAAAAGAAAAATCTCTTCTTGTGTCACTCTGTGACATAGAATCACATCACAGCTTTCTGACTTTTTAGTGAGTGAGTTGTAGAAGAGATCCCTGAGTCATCATAACCTCTTATAGAGGCTTATAGATTGTTTAGATGGCAATCCTAATTGATTCAGCTTAGGGTTAAAATTTTCTTACCTTCGCATTTTTTGCTTCGGATGGTCATCTACCATTTAACAAGTAAAATCGCGAAGGTTTTTTTTTGTCTTTTTCAAGTACTCAACTCTTTTTTAAGCTCTCGCTCAAATCTTATATTTTTTCGCTTATAATTTTTTTCGATTTTAACTCAACAGCTAAAAATTTTTCTATTGTAATTCCATTTGGAAAATCCTGGTCTTACTCATAATTATGATGGGTAATTTCCTTGTTTAAATGTAAGGAGGGGATCAACTTTTCCCTCGACCTCAGGAAAAACTTGAGGTCGAAGAGTTTCTATACAACGAGAAAAAAGGAGATGCATTTAATAAATAAAGTTATTCTTCGTTATTGGAAAGCTCTTTTGGCATCCATTCAGGTTTTTTAAAGCGATAGATGATAAGAGGAACAATCACCATTAAAGCTAGACCACCAAGTAAAAATCCCTCATAAAATAAAAGGCTTCCAACATTTAAGCTCTTAGGAGGGAAAAATGTGATGCAAATAGCAAATAACGAAGATAAAATTCCAAGGATAGCAATCAACCACATCCCTTTATTTGGATGAGGAATCTTATAGGCCCTTGGAACTAGGGGGTGAGTGTATCTAAGTTTAATTGCAGCTGCAAACATAAATAAATACATGACAAGATACATCTGAGCACTAAGAGCACTTAAAATCCAATAAGAGCTACTTATATTTGGCATAAATAAAAAAACAAACGAGGAAATTGTCACAATTACCGCCTGGAACAGCAGTAAATTCGTAGGCATTCCATGCTTGTTTAGCTGCTGAAGAGATCTTGGAAGATTACCGTGTATAGATGTAGTATGAAGCGCTTTCACTGGGCCCATAATCCAGGAGTTAACTTCAGCCACTGAACCTAAAGCTAACAAGAGTCCGATTAAAGGAAGCATCCAGCCAATACTGAATTTATCAAGCATCGTTTTGAAAGCATCCATTACACCAGAAACTAAGCTAATGTCAGATTTAGGAATGACAAAAGCAATCGATAAAGCTCCAGCTAATAAAAGAACAAAAGTGATAGCTCCAGCTAAAATAATCGAACGAGGAAAGTTCTTCTGAGGATTTTTCACTTCACCCGCGTAACCAGAGGAAACTTCAAGTCCAGCAAATGTTAAGAAAAATCCACCCATGAAAATAATATTATCGAAGTTATGAAAATCTGGAAGATAGCCTTTCAAGCTTGTATCTATATAGAGGGCATGTCCAGAGAGAATCCAAAAAGCTCCAAGAAGAATAATTATGACTCCTGGAAGGATTGTACCAATAATGACACCAATTGTACTTACAATACTTGAAGTTCGAATGCCAAAGTAGTTAATCGCAGTCATTCCCCAAAATACAAGAAGAACAACGGCTAAAATATAATATTTATTTGATGCAAGGGCGCTATCAAAAATATAGGCAAGGGTTGCTGCAACAAACGAGAGAATTGCAGGATACCATGAAACATTATGGACCCATTGCATCCAAATAGAGAAAAACCCCCAACGATCGCCGAAAGCTTCTCTTACCCAGACATAAATTCCTCCAGATTTTGGCCAACCTGTAGCAAGCTCTGCGGAAACTAAAGCGCATGGGACTAAAAAGCCTATTCCAACGACACAGAAAAAGAAAATAGCGCTGAGTCCAAATTCAGCAATGAGCGGCAAGTTTCTAAGGCTTGCCATAATAGCTACGTTAGACATAGCTAAAACAAAAACGGAGATAACTCTTTTTGGTGAATTAATAGGTTTAGTGATCAAAATATATCCTTTTTTTCAGTTAATTCATTAGATACAAAATTTTTAGTTAAAAGAGAAGTGTTTGTTGAAAAAAAACAAAATTCCTATTCGAAAATTGACTCTTTTTTTTTTTAAAATCCTGTAAAATAATAGGTTAATATAATGTAAAAAAAAAATAAATAAAATGCTTTTTAAGAATTACTGAAAATTGTAAAAAGAAAAGCACAGATTAAGCATAAAAAGTAAGCTTAAGTTTGTACTTAAACCAATTTAACATTTTTAGGGAGTTAAATTTATGGCAGAACAAAAAAAACACGATAAGATTCAGCAAAAAGGTCAAAAACCAACAAATGCGCAGCAGCAAACGCATGAAAAATCAAAAATGCCACAGCAGCACAATGTTGGCAAAAAACATGGTAAATAAGTTTTAATCTCCTTATTTCAAAAGGCAAAAACCCAAGTTTTTGCCTTTTTTTTTCTCTATTTATGGTTTTTAAACCATTCAATAATCGCATCAGATTCATAGAGAGCTTCTCCATTAATCACAAGACATGGTATTTGCCCTTTTCCACCTATTCTGACAAGTTCACCTCTTACCCCTGGATCTTGAGTGTTTTTCATCGGGATTGAGATGTTGTTGTTATTTAAATAATCAAGAACCTTTTGGCAGTATCCACATCTTGGATTCATATAGAGAACTAAGTTGTAATTAGTGTATTTTTTTTGAACTCGACTAGATGTTTTACTCATAATGATCTCAGGCTTAACCTCTTGGTTTTGTGAGAAGGCGCTTAATGTGATGCAAATTAAACATAAAATAATTTTTTTCATTCTTGAATCCCTGGTTTAAAAGACTTTACAAAGCTTAAAGTTTATAAGATAATTAGTCTCTTTTATTTATATAAATAATCTTTTTAAAAGAGTAAACGATGTTTTCTTTATCCAATTTGTCTCTCTCTATAGGAGATCGATCTTTATTTAAAGATGTGAACGTTACTTTAAATCCTAACCGAAATTATGGTCTTGTGGGAAGTAACGGAAGCGGTAAATCTACTTTAATTAAAGTGCTAGCAGGTCAAATTGAGCCAAGCTCGGGCTGCTTTGCAAAACCTAAAGAGGCGAAAATTGGAATTCTTCGCCAAGACTATTATTTTTTCGAAAGTTTCAAAATTTTAGATGTGGTCTTATTTGGAAGAAAAGAGCTTTGGAAGGCTTTTGAGAAAAAAAACAAAATTCTTGAAAAGGAAGATTTTTCTAATGAAGATCTCGATTCCCTAGATGAATGTGAGATGCTAATTGAAAAAAATGGGGGATATGAAGCTGAAAGTGAAGCAGCTTTGTTGCTTGAGGGGCTTGGAATTCCTGCTTCAAAACAGGAAAATCTTTTATCTAGTCTTTCTGGGGGATATAAAATTCGTGTGCTTCTAGCTCAACTTTTATTTGATCATCCAAACCTTCTTTTATTAGATGAGCCCACTAACTATTTAGATATTGTATCTATCGCATGGCTTGAGGAATATTTAAAAAAATTTGAGGGAACAACTTTAATCTGTTCTCACGATAGAATGTTTTTAAACAAAACCTGTGATTACATTCTTGATCTTGATTTTCAAACAATTAAATCCTATAAAGGGGACTTTGAGAGTTTCCTTGAGCAGAAACAAGAGTATTTGAAAAAAAGTAGCGAGGCAGTAGAGGGGATTGAAGAGAAAGAAAAGCACCTTCAAAATTTTATCGATCGATTTGGATCAAAAGCATCAAAAGCCTCGCAAGCTCAATCTAAATCAAAAGCCTTAGAAAAACTTCAAAATGAAAAAAATGAGTTTATTCTAGGCTCTTCTTCCAGAGTCCGGCCTCATTTTTCGTTCAAAAAACCTCAAAGATCAGGTCAAATCTGTCTTCAAGTTAAATCGATTAGCAAAACCCTTGGAGATAGAAAGATCTTAGATCAAGTCTCTTTTGAAGTGGAAAGGGAGGATAAAGTTGCAATTGTTGGACCAAACGGAGTTGGAAAGTCAACACTTCTTGAAATTATTGTTTCCAAAAAAACATCAGATGAAGGGGAGATAAAGCTTGGTTCTAATTTAAGCGTTGGATATTTTCCTCAGCATTTTGAAAAAATCGTTCTTGAAGCTCAAACGCCTTATGAATTTATCACGAATTTTCATCCGATAGCAACAGAGCAGCAGGTTAGGGGCGCCCTTGGTTCTCATCTTTTTCATAAAGAGGAAGTTTTTAAAAAGACTAAAGATTTAAGCGGAGGAGAAAAAGCTCGGGTGCTTCTTGCCAGCCTTTCTCTTGGACACCATAACTTTCTAATTTTCGATGAACCAACAAACCATTTAGACTTAGAGGCTTGCGACGCTCTCTCTGAGGCAATTTCTGAGTTTGAAGGGAGTGTCGTTGTTGTTTCTCACAATAGATTTTTTATAGAATCGATTGCCACAAGAATTATTGAAATAACTCCTTCAGGAGTCTTTGATTTTAAGGGAAGCTATAAAGAGTATTTAGATAAGAGAGGAACTGATTTCTTTTTCAAACAAAACAAACCTCAAGCGCAAATTAAAAATACTCCTGCTGAAAAAAAGGATTCATCAAGCGATAAAAAAGTTAAAGAGCTTGAAAGAAGTTGTCTTTTAGCAGAACAACAGCTCCACGACTTATTAAAAATATTGGAGGATCCACTCTTTTATGAGAAGTTTTCTAGAGATAAACAGGTTGAGTTTTTTAAAAATAAAACTCAAATTGAACAAAAAATTGAATTAATTTATCAATCTTTAGATCAATTATCAAAAAAAAATTGACAAGGATAAAACAATTAGGAACGCATTTTGAAAGCGTTTTTAATTAATTTTATTAGTTAATATAATTAAATTATAAAATTTTTCTTTAATTAATTATTATTAAATTATATATTAATAATTGTAGGGGTTAGATATTAAATTAAGTGTTTAATGCAACTCTACGTGGTAATACCAGATTTAAGGAGAAATTAAAATGGCAACTAAAATGTCAAAAAGAAAGACTTCTGCTAAAAAGTCAGTTAAGTCTAGAACAGTAAAAAGAAAGTCTACTGTTAAGAGAAAAACAGCTCGTAAAACAGTTAGAAAAGCTAAAGCAAAAAAAACAACTGCTAAGAAATCTACTGCAAAAAGAAAAGTTTCTAAAAAGAGAACAGTAAAAGCTAAGAAATCTAAAGCTAAAAAGTCTACAGCTAAGAAATCTACTGCTAAAAAAACTGTTAAAAGAAAAGCTTCTAAGCCAAAAGCAAGAAGAAAAACTTCTAGAAAGTCTAAAGCAGTAGCAGTTGCTGCTTAAGCAACAATATGAACCAATAAAGCGCTTGTCGCTTTAAAGGTCTTCATGGTGTATCGAGCAAGTTCAGGGGCTTGCTCGATTTTTTTTATCTAAATGTAAATACATCTAAAGAAACAAATTCATTGACCCCCTTTCTTCCTTTAGGACCTTCTTCCTTTTGAAGATCAACAGGTAGGAGCGATTTTTCTCCTTTGTAACCAATTGCAACCATCGCTTCAATATTATATAAATCTGAAATTTTGAAAACATCTCTTGCTTTGTCGTAATCAAATCCCGACATTGCATGAGTTGCTATCGAATTTTTAAAAGCCTCTAAAGCTAAATTTTCCCAGGCAGCCCCAGTGTCAAATGAAGATGTACGAGCTACCTTTCCGTTATGTTCGAAGAATTTACGAGAAAGCATTAGCACTAAATAGGAGGCGTGCACTGCCCAGCCTTTATTGAATTCAACTAGAAGATCCATCATTTTTTTCCATCCATCGCTTCCTTTTTTACTGTAAATGAATCTCCAAGGCTGAGAATTAAAAGAAGAGGGAGCTTTTGATGCTGCATAAAAAAGAGAGTGAAGCTTTTCTTCAGGAAGAGCTTCAGAAGAGAAAGCTCTTGGGGACCACCTTTGCTCAATTAAGCTTTCGATGGGATAAGTTTTTTCCATAAGAATCCATCCTTTGTATAATTTAAATAAGCGGGGTTTTTTTGACTCTCATGGAAATAAAACCCCCATGTAAAAATAAATCCGAGGTAGTTTCCAATTAAAACATCACTTAAGAAGTGAGCTCCTATCAAGACTCTACAAAGAGAGAGGGCGACCGAGGAAAAAATCCAAAAGAAAGCATATTTCGGATTTTTTGCAGCAAAAAGTCCAAAAATTGAGGCTAAAGAGGAGGCATGCCCTGATGGCAAGGAGGAGTAAACTCGTTCGAAAGAGAGTAGCTTTAGAGCGTAGATATGATCATTTAAAAGCATATCAGGTCTTGAACGACCAAAGAAAATCTTAATAAATCGAATAAGTGTATTGGATGCGATTAAAGAAGCTATCAACGGGTAATAAGTTAAAGCAAGCTTTTCCTCTCCTCTCACAAGAAGATACCATAAAAAAAGCCACATCCAAATTATGAGCTGTGTTGCAGGGGATGTTAGAATCGATAAAATTCTAAGAGGAATGTAGTAAACCTCTCTTATTTCGGTAATTTGTAAAGTGAGGTTTTTATCCACAAAAAAATAGCAGTAAACCATCAAAAAGAAAAAAATGAGAAAGCAAACAGCATGCCTGATAGGTTGGTTAAGACTCATTATTATATACAACGTTTTTTACGAATCTCTCAAAATAATAAAAAAACCATTTTATTGTAAACTTAAGAGATCTAAATAAAAAAGATGGGTTTTGAGCAGCAGGATAAAATTTTTATATATCTTATAACACATGCTCAGCTCATGAAATTCTAGCGCCATATTAAAAAATATGGAATTATTTCGACAGGAGTACCACAAGATTATCGATGGAAGAAAGAGCAAAAGATTTCCCTTCAAATTAATCAAGGGAAGTCTCACAAGGATATTCACAAATAGCTTAGGTAGATTCTATTGCACTATTTGCCTTGAGGTAGATAGATAACAAACCCATTTTGAATACTCCCAAAGCAAAGCTCATCAACTTTGTAGTAAGGGAAATTAGGAAAAAAAAAGAGGAAGTCTCCAATTGAAAAATTTTTAGAGGATTTTTTTAAAACATTAACAATAAAATTAAGTTCGATGCCATCCTCCTCATACTATGGGGAGATTCGTAAAGCTACCTATTTCAGAAGGACCAAAAAAACAAGAGGTTTCCATGGCGCCGAATCACTTTGATTACCATTTTTTTGAAAACTATTTTTAAAAATCAAAAGTTTAAATATAAATAAGGATGTTTTATAATAGAAAACATTACTTTTTTAATAAGAGTTTATTATGAGCAGTTGGCCAGTAGTAGGTGGTTTTTTTCAGGTTTACAATGCGTTATATGGAAGCCTCCGAAAGCAGAGCTCGATTATTCAAGTCCATGATGGGCAAAGCCTCCTTCAATGTGTCTCTTTAAATGAAGCAAAAAATAAGGAGATATTAACAGTTCATCTTGATGTAAAGATTTTCGCCAAAACCGACACTCAACCCCCTTTAGAAGCAAGAGTTTCCTTAAGGATGGTTTCAGAGGACTCTGATAGAGTTGTTGAGTATGTCAAAAAAGTATTCTCTTCTAGAGGAGAAGGACTCAACACTCATGATAAAGAAGCCTTTGAATCATTAACAAAAAAACTGATTGAGGAGAGTGCAGAACTAAATCGAGAACCTAGGCAAGAGGTGTCAGTTTTTCCTCTACGACAAGGTGGTAAAGGGAAAAATGTTACGTGGGCCGATCCACTAACAAGCTAAGATTCCGATGCAGAAGAGAGAGCATAAAAAGCTTCATCTCTTCTGTGGATCAATAGAGACCACTTATACTTTTGCTATTCGAACATAATAGAAATCGATTCTCCCTTTTGTACGCGTAAGATAGCTTGCCCAAGTAGAGGTGCTGTTGAAATGCAATGAATATTATCTGGCAGATTTTGCGGCAAAGGAATTGTGTCACTAACAATCATTTCTTCAATCACAGAGTGACGGATGTTGTCAAGCGCAGTCCCAGAGAAGACGGGATGAGTCACTACGACAAACACCCGGTTAGCTCCACTATCTTTAAGTAATTGGGCCGCTTTTACAAGGGTAGATCCTGTGTCACATATATCATCGATAATTATCACATCGGCATTTTGGACATTTCCAATCAACTGCATAGATCCCACGACGCCAGCTTTAACCCGTTCTTTGCTGATCAGAGCGATTTCTGAACTACAGCCTAGCTTATTAAGAGATTGAGAAAATCTTCGAACACGCTCTATTCCACCGCTATCTGGAGAGACAACGACGATGTTCTTAAGGTTTTTACTCCTTATATAGGGAACAAACAAAGAAGAAGTGAATAGATTGTCCACAGGAACATTGTGGAAGAAACCTTGAATTTGTCCGCAGTGTAAATCGACTGTGATAATGCGATCAACACCTGCCATTTCCAAGAGTAGAGCAACATCTGCTGCAGAGATTGGGACTCTTGATGTGGTTCTTCGATCTTGTCTTGCATAACCGTAGTAGGGGATCACAACAGTAATCCTTTTTGCAGAAGCTCGTTTCATAGTACGAACTAGCAAATAGAGCTCCATAAGACTATCATTTACACTCTGTAAGCTACTTCGGCAAGTTGATTGCAAAATGAAAATATCTTTTCCTCGTACACTTTCGTTAATATGTATTTGAATTTCACCATCATTGAATTTGTCTACCTTAGCATTACCTAGCGGGACATGGAGGTAATCTGCAAGCGCTTGCCCGAGTGATCGGTTAGTATTTCCTGTGAATAACATCATCGCATCATCATTATAAGCAGATAGGGTGGTACATATAGAAAAGAACATAGCAAACGCACATATCACAAATTTCATGGGAAGATTCCTTGTTAGACAATTCTTATAAAAAAATATTTTACCAGAGTGTGTTTTTTTTTTAAATTTTTTAAAGTTAAAGGGTTGTGAAACTTTTTATGATTTCTTTTTCTTCTTATTTTGATTGCATTAATACCAATAGCCTTGGATATCTATGCTCTAGCTCTTACAAGTATTTCCATGGATTTGCAGGCAAGATTCGATAGTCTCAATTAGAGGATCGCAGATTACATGTTATGTCGTGCTCTTCTACAAATAAATTGTCGATCTATTGCAGAAGGAGTTGGAAAAAAGTCCCTCAGAGAGAAGAAGTCATTATTATTGTAATTGGCAGTATCGTGAGTACCATCGGTTTTAACAAGCAGATCCTGATTCAAGAGTGGATTAAAAAGGTTTTGTTGCTGGAGCTGCATCTCCTTTGTAGCCTACGATTTTCCTCTTTGTTGTGCGAATGCGCTATCTATGCAAAATTCTAAAGCCCAATCGGATAGTTGATGCAAATTTTCTTTTACGGTAGCTTCTCTGAGGCGAGGAGTCCAGTTTTCTTCAGTAATGGAATCACTGATAACAAATAATGAAAGTGTTTGAACTTTCTTATCTTTCCCAATAGCATACAAGGTTGCAGCCTCCATTTCGACTACGCTGCATCCAAGTTGACTCACGCGCAAAACATCTTCGAGTGTTTCCCTAAAAAGAGCAGAAAAACTCCATGCCATTGCAGGCTCAAATTTAGGCAAGGCACGTTTCTTTGCAAAATCAGCCCACTGAAAAAGCATTTGTTGATCAGCTTCGATACAAGCTTGATTTTGAGGGAGGTAAAGATGAGCAACACCATCTTCAGCTAGTGCTCTAGGGCAAAAAACAAAATCCCCAATCTCATGCATCTTTATTAAACCTCCAGCTGTTCCAACCGCGACAAAACGTTTAGTACCTAAAACAACCAGCTCTTCGATTTTAATAGAAAGACCAGGCGCCCCAACACCCCAATCTCCTAAAATACCTACCTGACCATTCTCAAGCGTATAAAAATGATTAACAGCCCTAGAACGCTTGAATTCTGGATGCTTCTCGAGAAGATATTCCATCGTTGATCGTTGATAACAAACAAGAACGGTCTCTGGAGCCTCAAAGTCTTCCATGTGCCCGCCTTCTATTTTGTATTGAATTAATTTTTTTGCCGTTACAATCGGCTCTTTAGCATTTATAAAGTTGGAGGTGACCATGGCCAAAATCAATAGAAAATATTTTTTCATAAAAAAGGTCGTTTTCTCCAAATATTTTAATATTAAATTAATTCATGATTTTAAGAGTTTATTATTATAACCCTCACTCCTAGTCTTATATACTTAACTTTATGGTTGAGATATTGCCAGGAAATTCATATGATACCTAATCCTTAGCTAAATTAAAAGAGTGTTTAATTGCAAAGAGAAGAAGGTTAAATTTGTTATTCACGGGTTTTGTTTCAATGATTCGTGATCTGGTTATGAAATCGGTGAAATGATCAGGGAGTCGACTCCACCCTTAAATTACTTTAAAAAGAAGGGGGGTTGTCTCTAATGAGTAACTTTATGTAGGGAAAAGGGGAAAAGAAATTTTCACCATCACTAATAAAGGAAGAAAAGCTACTTTTGAATGGTTTAAAAAGGCTCCAGACCTAGATCTGTATAGAGAAAAACTTTTTTTAAAACTTTTTTACTGATGAAACAACAGAAGAACAAATGCATCAGCATTGCGATGAAAAACTACAAGAGCTAAACAAACTTCGAAAAAAACATGCGAAATCAAGGATGTTTTGATGAAACAATCCTCACAAAAAATTTACTGGCTAATGAGTCTTCCAGTGGTGCTCACTCATTTAGAATCGGGTATTTCCTTATTACATGAAGAATTTGGGGAAATTTATGCTACAAATAATCACTAAAATCCCACTTTTTGTGTGGCCTTTATTTACTATTTTATTCATCAGTGGGTTGAGGGCAAGCAAGACTAGTTCACTGTCTATAGCGGTATTTCTTTTGATCCCTTCCATATTTTTTGGTTGCTCCTTTTTTTCATTTTTTCAAAAGTATGCAACTGATTCTTTAGCGATCCTCTTTTGGCTTATTTGTTTGGTAGTAGGGTTTTCTATCGGATTTTTTCATATGAAAAGACTAAGGCTCCGATTTGATAATCAAAAAAAGAAAGTTGAAATGCCAGGCAGTTGGATTCCATTGATCCTCTCAATGTCGATTTTTATTTCAAAATTTTCCATTGGAATGATGAGTTCAATGATGCCCTACCTTAATGGTTCACTCCTGTTCCTTGGGCTCGAACTTTTTGCAACTATCATTCTAGGTGTTTTTGTGGGAAGAGGAATAAATTGTTTCATGAGATATAAAGCTTCAGCACAATAGGAGGGTCTTTTGCTCTATTTAAAAATGATAGGCAACCGAAAATGCTCAATCGATTGTTAGATCGATCTGAAGGTATGTATCATCTTGAAAGTGGGCCAAAATGACAAAGTGTTCTCAGGATACAGATCATCGAGACATTATTGACCTGATCGAAAAAGGAATTCTAGAATATTGAGCCACGAACTTCCCCGGCTACCAATTTTCGCCTTGCAGAATTCGGCCCTGATTTGTAGCATGTTACTACTATCTTATCGGAGGGATTTATGAAATTGGCGATATTTGGTCTGCTTTTATCGATTGCTACAGCTTTTGCTGAGCCACAAGCTCTTAGTCAGCTTGTTTATGAAATACGCAATCCAGAGACAGGTTCAGCTAGTTTTCGACAAGCAGTAGAAAAAATTGGAACCATTTTGGCTCAGGATCTTTTAGAAGAATTAGATACAAAAGAGGTTGTGCTTCAGACCCTAACAGGAACTGAAGCTAAACATTTGCTTGTGAATGAGACTCCCGTCTTAGTGACGATTCTGCGTGCAGGAATACCTTTGAATGCTGGTGTACATCAGGTCTTTCCAGATGCTGAAGTAGGGTTTCTTGCAATGTCTCGCGATGAAGAGACTTTAAAGGCTCAAACAGATTATGTGGCGCTCCCTGATTTAAGAGGGAAAACAGTGATTCTTACGGACACTATGCTGGCTACAGGGGGCTCTTTACTCGATGCAATTGAAATCATTGAGCAAAAAGGGGCTAGAAGAATCTTTGTTGTGGCTGCTATAGCGTCTAAATGTGGAATTGAGCGAATTACTAACTATGATTGTAACATCAAAATTTTTGCAGCTGTCATCGATCCTTCTTTAAATGAGAAAGGATATATTCTTCCTGGATTAGGGGATGCTGGAGATAGGGCGTATGGAAAAAAATATTCGGAGTAAAATAATGAAGCAATTATTTCCTGTTTTTCTAATTTTTTTATCATCAGTATGCGCTACTCATCCCTCGATTATTTTAGAGGAGTTTGTATTTAAAAGCCCTCCCTTTGCTTCATGTCATGCTTCTACACTCACAGAAGGTAAGAAGGGAGACATTCTTTGCTCATGGTTTGCTGGGAATGAAGAAGGGGCAGAGGATGTCAAAATATGGATGGCAAAAAATACAGAAACAAAATGGTCTTTACCAGTTGTTGTTGCAGAAGAAAAACGTCCTTGCTGGAATCCTGTTTTATACACTATGCCATCAGGAGAACTTCTTCTTTTTTATTAGGACCTGTAAGAAATAGGCCTCTACTTTTAGAAGATGGGACTCTTCTTTGTGGGTCTTCCATAGAAAGTTGGAGTCGCTGGGGATGCTGGGTAGATATCACGTGTGATAAGGGCTCTACATGGAGAAAAAGCTCACCGATCAATGTAGAGAGTCAGCTCTTTGGCATCATTCAACCAGCTTTGGTATTTTCTAAAGAGAAGATTAGGTTATTTGCTCGTTCTCATCAGATAGGATATATTTGCACAGCAGAATCAAAGGATAAAGGGCACACCTGGAGCAATGCATCTGCTACAACACTGCCTAATCCCAACTCAAGCATAGATGCTACTAATCTATCAGATGGGAGAATTCTCTTAGTGTATAACCATTCCAAGCAAGAGCGTTATCCTCTAAATATAGCGCTATCAAGTGATGGAGGTGAGACTTGGGATATGCAATTGGTATTGGAAGCAGAGCCTGGAGAATATTCTTATCCTTGTGTCATTCAGACAAAAGATAAGCTAATCCATATCAGCTACACATGGAATCGAACAAATATTAAGCATGTTGTTTTAGATCCAACAAAAATGTAAATAGAGATAAATTCATTCGAATGTTTTTTTCTTGAGAAGATGAAGCAGCATGAAGTAGCTGATGAGCATTATTATATCTTGGCCAATAGAGTTTTAAATTAAGCTTCTAGATGTAGAGTAATCTTTGAGAGTTCTGAAATGAGTGAAAAACCACAACTTATGAATTTAGCATTTCACAACTTGCAACTCAGAGATGAAAACCTCTCATTATCAGTGCAGGAGCTGTTCTTAACGATGATTGGATACAAAGAGTGTTCAGCCAATTAGAGGTGCAGAGAATCGAACGCTTGCAGGTGCAAGCTTTATTTTAATAGACAAATCGTGCTGAATTATGTCTAATTTTACGCACTGGACTAGACGAAACCGGTCTAAAACCATTTGTCTTTTTGACATTTTTTTCTATGTTTTCTTGACGTTGTGGACTTGAGCGATCCCCTTCAGATGTAGCTCATTACCTGGCACAACTTTAAAAAATTTCCTGATAGTTTTTGAAGTGTGATTTTATTTATTTATTAGATAATAAGCTGACGCTAAACACTAGCCTTGTGTCCACCATCATTTTAACAAAGTCTGGATGCGAATCCCAGAGTAGAAGATCAAGTTTAAGATGCTTCCATTTATCTTGGTAATAGGTATCAGGGTGAGAAGGTAAGGGAGCCGGTGTTTTTCTATCTATTGAAAATAACATTAGATATCCTTTTTTTTAATAATTATACATCAAAATCGCTCTAGATTTGTTTTAAATAAAAGATTTCCCCCTTATTCCTTAGAAGGGCTGTGACATGATTTAGATAGAGATAGGTGTGATAAACGGCTTGTCAGCCAATTAGGAAAGCAGTTTTTCCAATCGAATTTTTCATTTTGACGATCTAGATCCCCATGAATTCTGATGTGATTTATGTAATAAATCATAAAAGAGATTCCAATAATGATTCCTACTCCGAAAATTGGAGCATGAGTAAAAGATGAAACCAAAGTTCCAACTAAACCAAGGACAGAAAGAGCAATGTTTGTAATTTGAATCTTTTTCTTAAGAGCTAAAGCCCTCTGGAATTCACCTATCATTTTCCGCCCAAGATCTAATCCCTCCTCCTTCAAAGAAGCTTCATTTGATTTTAACTTCTCTACGATGTTTTTATAGGAGGCTATAAACTTTTGAGTGATAACTGGGCGAAGCTCTGTTGCAAGAGTGCTCTTTTTAATTTGATGCTCTTTTTTTATTTTTTTGATGCAAACTTCACAAGCTTTATCTTCTCCAACATGTGAAGATTTAAGTTCAAATTCCTTTTCGATTTCTATTTTAAAATCTTCTGAGATTGTAAAGTATTTATTTTCAATTTTTTCAAATAAATTCAAAATGAGTTGCTGCTCAAGATCCTTCATTTCTTTGAAGAGCGCCCCTATTTTAGCTTGGTTTTTAGGGTCTAATTTAAGCTCATCTCTAGCTTCAATCAAAGAGGGAGAGATTTCGACTAGTTGCTTGGCTTGACTTAGGATCCTACGAAGTTTTTTGCTTATTTTCTTATAATCTTCTGCTAGGTAAATTTCTGAAATATTTGAAAAAATACCAGTTTTGTGTGTTTGCATAAATTTTTTGATCGAGAAGATAGAGTGGATGCTTGAGGTGATGTTTAAAAGCGCAGAAAGGGCTGCAGTTGCAAAAACAAAAGGGACAAATATTGACGCTTCAAATATTGAGATTCCAAAATAAGAAAGATACAAAAGAGGGGTGATGCAGCTATTGATAAAGTTAATTAGATGCGTTGAAATCTTTAAATTTGTTTCTGTTAAGTCTTTTTTTCGATTGTCAAGTTTGTTTTTACTAAGCTTAGCCATGTTCGTTACTATGTAATAGGGAGAGGTTAAGATGTTAAACATAGATGGAAGGGCTGCATTCAAAGAAAAGTCAAATAGCTTTAGATCTTTTTGGGAATATACTCCTTTATCCTCTGATAAATGCTCTCTAATAATACCGATGTATTTAGATTTTTCCTCTGATGAAATAGAAGCGCCGCCCCCATGCTGAAAAGCTGAATGAAGCGGGGGAGTAGCTTGATGAATGCTATTTATACTCATATTCTTATATTATATTTTTATTAGCCAATATTTATTATATCGATTATAGATAAGAAAATAAATTATTAAATATTTTTTTATATATTATAAATGGTGTTATATGTTTTCTAAATTTTTTTTTATTATATCTTTAATAAATATTTTTCTTTTTTCCTATGAGGCGAAAGATTTTTCTTACCTAGTAGGTAAGACAACCTGCATAGACGACAAGACTTTAAATCTTCACCTAAAGTTGTACCAGGGATATGTTAAGAACATTAATGAGCTTATTTCCCTTTTAAAAGAAATGGATCAAAACAATGATAGCTCTTCGATCATCTATAGCGCTTTGAAAAGAAGATTCGGTTTTGAGTTTGATGGAATGAGACTTCATGAGCTCTATTTCGAAAATATTGGATCCTCAGCTCCAATAAAAAAAGAGTCGAAGATCTACCAGGAAATAGAAAGAGAATTTAAGAGTTTTGCAAACTTTAAGCAATCCTTTTTAAAAACCGCAATGACAAGAGGGATTGGTTGGGTTGTTTTATATAAAGATCTAGAGTCAAATGCTCTTTTTAATGTTTGGATTAATGAACACGAAATCTCTCACCTTGTAAAGGGAGTCCCTCTTTTAGTCTTAGATGTCTGGGAGCACGCTTTTATAACTCAATATGGACTGGAAAAGGGTAAATACTTAGAGGCTTTTTTAAAAGATGTTAATTGGGATGTTGTAGATAAAAGAGTCCCTAGCAAGTAGATTTTTTTGCTTCATTCCAAAGATCAATTAAGCGCTCCTCTGTTAAAAGATCAAGAGAAAGATTCTCTTTTTGAGCAAGATGAAGAACGTGGGTAAAGCGCCTTTGGAATTTCTTTGAGGCCCTTATCAGGGCCTCTTTGGGATCAATTTTCAAATGACGAGAAAGATTTAGACACTGAAAAAGAAGATCCCCAAATTCATCCTCAATTTTTAGCTTGTCAGATCTTTCAATTTCTTCTTTTATTTCCTCAATTTCTTCCTGAAGTTTCTCGAAAACAGATTGGATATTTGTCCAATCAAATCCATATTTTGAAGCTGTTTGCTGTAATTTCAGGGCTTCATTGATAGGGTCATTCATAGATCTGCCGCTTGGGTATGTTTTATTTTTTTTGTAAGGTAGCTCAGTAATGGAGCCCCAAGAGATGTTGTTAAAAGAACCATAAAACCAGCTGGCATTAACTTATAAGATTTCAAAAAACGAATAAGAAAAAAACCATGAAGCACAAGGACTATACATGTTGTTAAATAAAGGGCGTAGATCTTTTCTTTGTAGATCCCAAAAGAGCAAACAAGAAGTAGGATTGCAAAGCAAACAGCTGCCACAAGAGAAATTAGGCTGGAGGATTTGATAAATCCAATCACTCCGCCAGCTAGAACCAGAAGAGAAAATAAAACGATAAAAGGGGTGAACTTTTTCATAAGCTTGTAAAAAGGGGGTTAGTTTTACACCCCTTTTAACGCTTCTTGAAATATTTCTTCAATCGGTTTTTCACAATCGATTGTTTTAAGAAGCTCTCTTTTTTGATAAAAGCTAATTAATGGAAGAGTATCTTTTTCATAGGCTTGAAACCTTTGGACAATCACAGATTCTTGATCATCCTTTCTTTGAATTAAACTCCCATGACAAGCATCACATGCCCTTTCTTGCTTTGGAGGAGAGAATTTCTTATGATAAGATTTCCCACATTGACTGCAAGTGAGCCTTCCTGAGAGTCTTTCGACGATAGTCTCTTGCTTAGCGCTAAAATTTAGAACCTTCATATTGGCTTTGCCATGGAGTCTTTTTTCAAGTTCTTCTGCTTGGTTAATCGTTCTTGGATATCCATCTAGGATATAGCCCTTAGCGCAATCAGCTTCTTTAGTTCTTAGCTCAATCATTTTATTGATGATTGTATCTGGGACGAGATTTCCACTTTCAATAATTGCCTTAGTTTCAAGGCCGATTGGAGTTTGCTTTTTGATGTTTTCTCTTAAAATATCTCCTGTTGAGATATGAGGAAGGTTCAGATGTTCACTCATTTTTACAGCTTGAGTTCCTTTTCCGATTCCAGGGGGGCCTAAAAGAATTAAGACGGTAGGTTTATTCATGTTTTGACTCTTGTTATAGACAAATAAGGTCGCTAATATAAAAAAAAATGAAATAGAAAGCCAAAAAAAATTCACCTTAGATTTCATCAGGATTCTCTGGGATGACAATTGTCGCTATGAGATAACATATTAAAAGAGGTGCGATAAATGTTGTGAACATCAAAATAATAAAAATGATCCTTACAAGATTTGCATCTACTTTAAAGTAATTTGCTAAACCACCGCAAACACCAGAGATTTTTCTATCATAGCGCGCTCGAAAGAGCTTTTTACAGGGGATTTCTACGTAAGCTGCAGGACCCTCCGGAGTGATTGCCCACATGAGGATATAAGCTAGGATGAAGGGGGCGAAGGCAGTGATAATACATACAAAGATAAGAATAAGACGAATGATGGTGGGGTCACAGCCAAAATACTGCCCTAACCCTCCACAAACACCGCCAATTTTTTTATCCCAACGACATCTATATAGTTTCTTCATTATCCCACTTTAAGTTTTGAGGATGCCCAAATCTTGATTATATAGATTTTTTAATTTCTAACCAAACATTCGATCAAATTCTTTGGGGCAGGGATAAGAAAAATACAATTTTTTATGTTTGGTTGGGTGGATAAATTCAATAGCTAAAGCGTGAAGAGCAAGTCTTTCAAAGCTATCTCCTTTGTTTCCGTATTTTGGGTCCCCAAGAAGAGCGTGCCCTCTATGGGCAGCTTGGACTCTGATTTGGTTTTTCTTTCCAGTGTGTAAAATGAATTTAACAAGAGAATTTTTCTTAGATGTTTTTAAAACTTCATAGTCGGTTATCGCAAATTCCGCTCCTTCTTGCTTTTCGCACTCATGCATCACATAGTTTTTATCTTCGATTAAATAACTTTGCCATGATCCTTTTTTAGGGGAGATGATTCCAGAAGCGATCGCTCTATATTCTCTATAAATTGTATGTTTTTCAAATTGGTTTTTTAAATGATGTTTAGCATTTTCATGTTTTGCAAAAACCATTACACCAGATGTGTCTTTATCAAGTCTGTGAACCGGATAAACAGATTGATTTAGGTTACGAAGCCTTAAAAGATTGTGAGCAGTTCTAAACCCCTCTTTTTCTGTTGCGACAGATAAAAGACCTGTTGGTTTGTAGATCACAAGAATGTCTTTATCTTCAAATAAGATTTCTATTTCACTTCTATAAAATTCTTTTCTTGGTCCAAGGGTGAGTTTGCAGGAAGGGGAGATTAGAAGATTTTGGTCATCCACTAGGTGATTATCGACGTAAATCCTTTTTGCTCTGATCCATTTTTTTAAAGTGTTTTTTGAGCTCTCGGGGAAAAGTATTTCCAGAGAATCGAGTAGGGAGATCTTTGTTGTCTCATCGTGTGTCATAATTTTTCATTTCTTCTATGTTAATTTCTGAGCTATTATAGCAGGCTAAAGGATGAATTAACAGATAAAAAATTATAAAAAAGAGGATTATGAAAGGGATTGAGATTAGCGGGCCTCCTACTGCATTTCCCAGAGATTTAGGGATTTATCAACAAATGGGGGAGCAAAATATACGGAAAATGTTAAAAGATTTTTATACACATCTTTTATCTTCTGAAATTAAAGAGATGTTTTCAAACGATTTAGAAGAATCAGCTAATAGATCAGCTGATTTTTTCATTTTCCTTCTTGGAGGCCCCCCAGTTTATCATCAAAAACATGGCCATCCAAGGATGAAACAAAGACATATCCCCTTTAAGATCGATCAAAAGGCCCAACTTGAGTGGTTCAAATGTTTTGAGAAAGTTCTAGAAAATGAAGAAAAATATCATTTTCCAAAAGAGCATAAAAATGCTTTCTTGAAATTTATTTATGAATTCTCTAAATGGATGATCAATTCTTAAAATAAAAAATAAGCATTATGGAACGGTTTGAAAAACATCAAAAAATTATTACTAATCTTGTGAAATTTGGGTATGCAATAGGTTGCGCGGCCCTTTATCTTATAGCTCTTTTGATTCTTGGGTATTCAATCTATCATGTTTTTATTGAAGTTAGATCTTCGTCGTTTTCAATTTATAAGATTCTCGACGAGATAGCTCTTATTATCTTTTCAATCGCTGCCTTGGATGTAGCTAAATATTTAGCAATCGAGGAAGTCTTAAGGCGCTCTCACAAAATCTCTCCTGTTGAGGAAAAAGAGAGTTTGACAAAATTTGTGATCATCATCTCCACTGCAATTGCACTAGAGGGATTGGTCCTTACTATAGAAACTGCAAAAGGAAATCTCGAGCAGCTTGTTTTTCCCGTAATTCTTCTTTTAACATCAGCTGTATTTATTATTACAATTGGTGTTTACAAAAAGCTTACAAAACATGAAGAAAAGCGCTAGTTATTAATAAGAAAGTGGTTTTTTGTATCATATAAAAGACCTCTTTCTTCAATAATAATTTCTGAGTTTTTTATTTCATATTCAAGAAAAACAAAGCTATTGTTTAAAACATGTTCTGCGATCTCCAGAAGCTTTTTTTTACATAGATTTGTATGAATTCCAAATTTCTTTAAGAACTCAAGTTTATTTGTATCTACATAGTATTCTTCCTTCTGGCTTACCCCGTTTCTTATCTTAAGCACCGGAAATAGATAAGGGGATCGAAAGCAGAGCTCATCAAAAGGGGAGAGGTCGTGAAGAAAAAAAGCGCTTAGAGTTTCGAAAAAAATTTGGATCGATTCACTTACATTGGTAGCAAGTAGATTTAGAATGTTCCACTGAGATACATCCATTCGATAAAAGTAGTTTTCCTCAGACAACCCACTTTTAATGTTAAGTTCTTTAAAAATTAAATGAACAATAAAAGCTAGAGCTTCGATTTTAGCAAGAAGCTTAAATAGATTAAAAGGGTTCAACATAGGAATCACAAAAGCAAGAGGCTTAAGGGTAATCCACGCGATTTTTCTAGTTAAAGGATGGGAAGATTCCTTTGCAGAAATTATAAGTAAAATTGAATAGGGGTTGAATTTTGTGATTTTTCCGACAGATTTTGTGAAACGGTCATCTTGGTAAGAGATGGAAGAAGATAATGGAATTTGTTTGTCTTTAGCAATGATCTCTGCGACTACACCGTGAGGAGGGAGATCACTTAGAAAGGAGGAGTTGATTAGATCAAGAAAAAGGGTCATAGCTCAGAGATAAAAAAAGACTAAAAACATAAGTTTTTAGTCTTTGTATGCCCAGGAAGGGACTCGAACCCCCACACCTTTCAGCACCAGAACCTAAATCTGGCGTGTCTACCAATTTCACCACCTGGGCAAATAATTTCCCTAAAGAATACAAATTTAGTGAATTCTAGTCAAACAGAAAGAAAAAAACTTTTTTTTTAAAACATGTAGGCAGTAGCTTTGAATTCTGATTTGATCTATAATTCTATCCATTATGAAGCCAAAAGATTTAAAAAGTCACTTTACATGGGAAGAAAGAAAGCCTCACATAGATAAAGGTGTTCTTTACGTACCTCCTTATTATTTTAATCACCAAATTTTTGAGATGCCCTCTTTTTTTGAGATCTTCTCTAATGAAAATCCTGTGTTTGTTGAATATTGCAGTGGAAACGGGGATTGGATTGTTCAAAAAGCGCTGGAAAATCCAGATAAGAATTGGATTGCAGTTGAAATGCTTTTTGAAAGAGTCAGAAAGATCTATTCTAAAAGAGAAAACGCAGAAGTAAAAAATCTTTTGATCGTTTGCGGAGAGGCTCAAACTTTTTCTAGGCATTATCTCAAGGAAAATGCAATCGATGGGGCTTTTGTTAATTTCCCAGATCCATGGCCCAAAGCTCGCCATGCAAAACATCGTCTACTTAAAGAAGATTTTATAGCTCTTCTTTGTGAAAAAATGAAAAATCAGAGTCATCTCAAAGTGGTCACCGATGATCGACCTTATTGCGATTTATTTATAGAATTAATGCTCCCTCTTAACAACTGGAGATCAAACTACGAAAATCCCTATTTTAAAGAAAATCTTGAAGGGTACGGATTTTCCTTTTTCTTGGATTTATGGCGAAAAAAAGGGAAATCAATTCATCATATCGAATTTACAATCCAAAAATAACATGACATCTTCTTCATTTTTTGCATTTGAATCTTCCTCTTTATTTTTAAATGGCGAGCCATTTCATCTTAAGCTTTCTGATTTTTATTTAGATTTTGACCCAAATTTTCATAACGCTTGCAGGATCTATGTAGATCTATCTCTTGAGTCTTCCTTAGATTTTTCTCTAGCTAGCAAAATGGCATCCTCGATTAAAGAGAAAGGTGGGAGAATTCTGTGGGACTTTCACATTGATTTCCCATCTACTTTATCCCATCTAAAAAACGAGGGAATTTTTAATGCCTATTTTGATGCCTTTAAGCTTTTTTCAGAGGGGCTATATAAAGAATTTCAGCAGGTGACAATTGGATGTAGTTTAATTAAATCTACCTCTGAAGTTTCTAAATTATTTTCTTTTACCGAAGGGGATTTTTTTGAGTTCACTCAGTGGCTTGAAGATGAATACAAAACTATAGAGCATCTTTTTGAAGTAGATTCAGAAAATAATCCTCTTGGAGAACTTAAAACTTTTTCTGATTTATCTCCTGAGATGTTTGAAATCACCCCTTTTTCAAGGCATTTAAAAAATCTTTTTGCGATGAATGTATTTTCAGCCTTCCTTCACCGTCTAGTTTCAGCGCTTCCTGAAGAGATTCTTCCTTTTGCTGAGTTTGATGTTGAAGGGATTTCTCATCTTGGTTTTTTGTCACAACTGCTTTCTAAAGAGAGGTTTTCACATATCCATTTAATTTTTAAAGATTCATTCCTTCCTCTAGAAGCACTCTATCTAAATCAAAATGGAAAACCTCAGAGCAAGCCAAATATTGGAGTTTGTTTTCCTAATGACCCAAACTGTCTTTTTTCTATTTTGAATCAATTTAAAGGGTTGTTTGCTGAGCTAAAGAAAAGAGGCGTTTCTTATAAAATTATCCCTGAGTTTTTGATGACATCTTCTTGGGATGAGCTAGATAGTGTCATTTACCTAAAAAAATCTCTTAGTTCTCAGGGGAAAAGGATCCTACAAGGTTTTTTTGTGGCAGGGGGTCAGCTAATTTATATCGATGAAACGTCTAACTTTGAAAACGAAATTTCTTTTAGAGAATTTTTGAAATGAATTTTAAAAAGATCGGGGTAGAGGGATTTGAACCCCCGACCTACTGCTCCCAAAGCAGCCGCGCTAGCCAAGCTGCGCTATACCCCGATTGAAAAGAAGCTACAGTATACAATCACACTCAATTAAAATCAATCTTTATATCTAAAAAAAATCATCATCTTTAATCGGTTATTTTTTTCATAAAAAAATCTTGATCAGATGTAATTGTTGTGACATATAATCAAAAATGGTTTTTAACTTTAGAGGATCTAATTTGTGTTTAATCAATATAAAGCTGTAGAAAAACTTCGGGAACTTGAAAGAAGCCCAATCGATTTGACAGTCGATGGTGTTTTATCTGCTAAAAGGGTCGAAGAAATGAGCGCAAGTGCTCTTGGAATTAAAATGCTTTATGCCTCTGAGAGGGTCACTTCTAAGGTTTTAGAGTCACTCTATGATCTTGCTAAAGAAGCAAACGTTTTTGAGAAAATCTCTGCCATGCAGGCTGGGGATGTTATCAATAAAATCGAGGGTTTTGAGTCTGAAAATCGCTCAGTTCTTCACACTGCAATGAGAGATTTTTTTGACAACCAGCAAACCTCTAAAGTTGCTAAAGAGGCGAGCGAAGCTGCCTACTTGGAGATGGAAAAGTTAAAAGTTTTTTTAGAAGATGTAAAAAAGCATGACTTTACTGAGATCGTACAAATAGGAATTGGGGGGTCAGACTTAGGGCCAAGAGCAATTTATTTAGCTCTTGAAGCTTATAAGAAAAAAGAGAGGAGAGCGCATTTTATATCAAACGTTGATCCAGATGATGCTCATAGAGTTCTTTCAGAGCTCAATATTGAAAAGACTTTATTTGTGATTGTTTCTAAATCAGGTTCAACTTTGGAAACATTAACCAATGAGGAAATTGTCAAAAAATTTATTCTATCAAAAGGGCTAATTCCTAAAGATCACATGGTTGCAGTGACTGGTCAGGGGAGTCCTCTTGACAATCCGGAAAAGTATAGAGCCTCTTTTTACATGTGGGACTATATTGGAGGAAGATACTCTGTTACTTCGATGGTCGGAGGGATTGTCTTAGCTTTTGCTCTAGGAATGGAGAAGTTTTTAGATTTCTTGAAAGGAGCGAATGCGATGGATAAAATTTCAACTTCTAAAAATCTCTCTGAAAACCTCCCTCTTCTTGGAGCTCTTTTGGGGATTTGGAATAGAAACTTTTTGCACCTTCCAACTCTTGCAATCATCCCTTACTCTCAAGCTATGGTTCGTTTTTCTGCACACCTGCAGCAGCTTGACATGGAGTCCAATGGAAAGAGGATTTCTCAAAAAGGGGAGCCTGTTGATTTTGAAACAGGAGCAGTGATTTGGGGAGAACCTGGAACAAATGGTCAGCACTCCTTTTATCAGTGCATCCATCAAGGATCCTCTGTTGTTCCAATTGAGTTTATAGGCTTTAAGAAATCCCAATACGGAGATGATCTTTTAGTAAAGGGGTCTTTGAGTCAAGAAAAGCTCCTCTCTAACCTTTTTGCTCAATCAATTGGTCTTGCAACTGGGAAAAAAAGTGATAACCCCAATAAAGTTTTTCCGGGAAATCGACCCAATCATATTCTTCTTGCTAGCAAACTTGACCCCTACACAATGGGAGCGCTTCTTTCTTACTACGAAAATAAAGTTGCAATCCAGGGATTTATTTGGGGGATTAACTCCTTTGATCAAGAGGGGGTTCAACTAGGAAAAGTGCTTGCTAATAAGATCATTGATCTTTACATCAAAAAAAGAGAAAAAAAGGACCTTGATGCTAAAGAATTTCCTGTAGCACAAGCTTATTTACACCATTTAGAAGAGTTTTAAAGCTATAGCTTAATCACTTTCATATTCTCTGCTTGATGAAATAGTAGATCGCTTTGAGGAGTTGTGATGAAAACTTGGTTAAGAGAGGTTAAGCTTTTTTGCAAAAGAGAGTTTCTCGAGGGATCTAGGTGTATTCCAATATCATCAATGCACATTAGAGGAGCTGCTCCTTCTTTTTCAGCAAGAAGCGTCCATTCAGAAAGCTTTAAAGCGTGTAAAAAAGAGCGTTTCTGCCCTTCACTACAAAAGCTTTTTACTAATCGATTGTTTAATAGAATAGAAAAGTCCTCCCGATGAGGGCCAACAAGTGTTGTTTTATAGGCGAGTTCTTTAGGTCTTTGTTTTTTATAAAACTCACCCATTGCTTCAACGTGGAGCTCTTTAAGGGCTTCAAAGCTGTGGATATACTGAATTTCAAAACTCTCTTCTTTATTGATTAATTCTTTAACAAAGGAAGAAATTTTATTTTGTAAGAAAGTAGCTGCACTGATTCTTTGCTCGATTAGATAAAACCCAGAGAGAGCTAGCTGCTTTTCAAAGGAAGAAATCTCAGCTTCTTGAAAAGAGCCTCTCTTAAGAAGGGCGTTTCTTTGCTCAAGGGCTTTTGAGTATCGAATTAAATGAAATAAATAGTTTTTATCTTTTTGGCTTAAATAAACGTTTAAAAATTTTCTTCGCTCAAGAGGTCCTGAGGTGATTAAAGAGATGTCTTTTGGAGCGTATAATACGGAGGGCAAAATCCCAAGAAGCTCCGAGAAAGAGCGCAGAGCTGTTGAGTTGTGTTCTATTTTCTTTTTATTCTTATCATATCCAATTTTTAGATATTGAGACGTATCTTCTTTAATGAATTCAGCTTCTAAATGAAAGTAGCTCTGCCCATGATGAATAAGATCTTCAAGAGAATTTGTTCTAAAAGATTTTCCGATGCTTAAAAGATGGATAGCCTCTAAAATATTTGTTTTTCCACTTCCGTTATCACCGACAATCAAGTTGATCTTTTTGTCAAAAAAGAGCGTCAAGTTACGGTGATTACGGAAGTTTTTAAATGCAATCGATTTTAAAAACATTAATTAGATGCAAGTCTCATAGGCATGATCACAAATAATGCTGTTGTTTGGTCTGTGATAAGGCCTGGATTAAAAGAATCTGTGATCCCGAAGGTGACTGATTCATCTTTACAGTGTTTTAAAATGTCGATGAAGAAGTGAGGGTTGAAAGCGATTTCAAATTTTTGCCCAGCATAGTCAACCGGCATAGAGACCTTCCCTTCTCCAACGTCGCTACTGATTGCAGAAAGTTCTAGTTGTCCATCTGTAAATGTAAATCTAACAGAATGACTCATCTCTGAGGTAAAGAGCGCAACTTGTCTCAACAAAGTAATTAATTCTTCTCTATGAAGGTTTACAGTAAAATGACTTTTTGTTGGGATAACTCTTGAAACATCAGGATACTCTCCAATTAAAAGCTTAGTCATTATCATAGCAGTTGATGTTTCAAGTGCTAATTTATCTCCACATAGATATAGTTTTGCAGACTCCTCATCATCTAAGCATTTGATCATTTCTTCCATTGCTTTAAGAGGAACGATATAATTGCCATGAGTTGGTTGAGCATCAAGATCTGCGCTTATTTTAGCAAGACGCTTTCCATCTGTTCCAATTAAGATTAATTTATCATGAGTTAATTGAAAAAGAACTCCATTTAATACGTGTCTACTATCATCTCTTGCTGTTGCAAAAGATGTTCTAATAAAGAGCTCTTTAAGAGTCGGACTGTGTAAAGTAATAAAAGGACTTTTAGAAAAATCAGCAAGTGTTGGGAACTCATCTACCGACACCCCGTGGAGCTTAAATAAAGAGCCGCCTGCGCGAACAAAGACCACATTAGAAGGACCAACTTCAATTTCAACGTGAGCACAAGTGAGCTCTCTAATAAGTTGGAAAAATCTTTTAGCAAGTAAAGTGATACTTCCTTTTTGGATGACCTTCGCTTCAGTAAAGGCTTTAACGCTTACAGTTAGATCTGTAGCAGATAAAATCAGTTGATCATTTTGCGCTTCTAGGAGAAGGTTCGATAAAATAGGCATCGCTGGTTTTGAAGGAACGGCACTTTGAATCTTTCCTATCAAATTAAGAAGGTGCGCTCTTAGAACAATCACTTTGAATCCTTTTTTTTCTGTGTTTAATATCGACTGTTCTAGAACTGGATTAGGGGAGACCATTTATAAATCCTTTGCTTACTTTTTTTGGTTTTTGACCTGAATTTAATTATTAATAAAAAAAAGAAAAAAAGACAAGTAGGTTCTAGCTCTTCATTTCTCGTTGAATAAACCGCTTTTCTTCTTTTGCTTTAATAGTAGCTCGTTTGTCGTGTAATTTTTTACCTTTTGCAATAGCTACTTTCACTTTACAAATACCTTTACTATTTAGATACATACTTAATGCAACAATCGTTAATCCTTTTTCTTGTATTGCTTTTTTGATTTTTTTAATTTCATAGCTATGAAGTAGAAGTTTTCTATCTCTTCTTTCAGGATGATTATGAATGTTTCCAAAGTGATATGCTGCAATATGTGAACCAATTAAAATCGCTTCGTTTTTAAAGATTTTAACGTAGGATTCTTGAAGACTGGCTCCGTTTTCTCTCAGTGATTTAATTTCAGTTCCTTTCAAAGCAACTCCAGCTTCAAAAGATTCTAAAATCTCATAATCATGAAAAGCTTTTTTGTTCGTTGCTATTTCTTCTGATTTTTGAATTGACATATGCAGGTAATTTTTCTTGTAGATTTTAAGTATTTTAAAATACTTGTTTTGTTTTTAACAAGCTTCAAAAAAATTATTACTTAATGTGTTTCTTTTTTCTTTTTTGAGAATCCAATTAAAATAATTAAAGAGGCTAAAAACCAAAATATAAAAGGTTCGATCCCATCAAGTTTTTTAGAGGTAAATTCTGAAGCTCTTTCTGAAAAAATTTCATATAAAATATTAAATCCAATTAAACCAATTAAAAAATGAGAGCAGCTTTCAAGTCTTGGAAAAAAATCCATCAGACGAGCGAAAAATTTAGCGGCAACTCTCATTAAAACAAGACCAAGCAATCCACCAAAATAGACAATCCAAAGTTTTGGAGAAAGAGCTTCATGAGCGATTTTTATCCCAGAAACACTAAAGGCTGCTAAAATAGAATCTAGAGCGAAAATAATATCAACCAATTCAAGGAGTAAAATCGTTTTGATTAGAGAAGTGGCTCCAAATGAATCACGCTTTTGTTTTTTCTTATTTTTTATTTGGAAAATGGAGAGAAGGATTAAATAAAATCCTCCAATCAGTTTGATCCAAAAATTTTTTATGAAGTATGAAATGAAGAGGATTGCAATAATTCTTGTTACAAAAGAGGATGCAAGACCTATAAAAAGAGCTTTGTTTCTTTGATTTATTGGAAGAGGTCTTATAATCGATGCAATAGCTAATGCATTATCTGAGGATAGGATGCATTCAAGAAAGATCACAAGTAAAACTTTAGGGATATCTTCTGTTGAAAATGTTTGGTGCATAAACATAAAAAAACCTCAGTAGATCAAGGATCTATATGAGGTTTTCTTTCTTTGAATTTCAAGTGATTTGTTTATTAGGAGAAAATAGATTGACCAAATGAAGTGACTCTGAAACACTCCTCTCCTTCGATGTATCCAAGAGAAATAAATCCTGCTTCAAAGAGCCACTCAAGCAAAGTTGTCTTAATCAAGGCTATTTCATCAGAGGTGTAAGAGGGGAGGGCATATTTCCATGTTCTTCCTTGTTTTTTTAGGGTTACTTTGCTTTCCTTACTCACAGTCGCTGTAAGAGATTTCATAAAGTCTGAAAATTTAACCCAACCTAAATGCATTACAGGTATTAGGGATTTTTCAATTTCCTTGATGTTTCTTTCTGTTGCAATCTCTTGAGGAAAATCAAGAGAGTTGATTTTTGAGATTGTATGCTTATAAATCGCAAGAGCTCGATTTTCTATCGACAACGAAAGCCACTCATCTGTGCTTTCATAAGGCTTAAGAGAGCTAGCTTCGACTTTGCATAGATTTAAAAAAAGAAGTTTTTGGATAATTTTAGCTAGATAATCTGTGTAAGTTTGATGCTCTATCTCAGAGGAAAGAGGGGGAATCTTTTTAGATAACGTTTTAAGAAGAGTTTTATCTGGAATCCAAAGCTCTTTTTCACTTAACTCAACTGCGATAGGAGTTGTTTTTACAATTTTTAAAAGCTCGCTCATATCTTCTACGAAAGAAAATTCAGAAGTTCTATAATTTGCAACACGATCTTCTTCTTCTACTGGAGCTGTTTTTGTTGTTTTCAAAAACGTTAAGTACTCTCTCCACTCATAAAAAGGGGCGACAACTTCAATCCATTTATTTTCTTTTTTTCTATAAACGATGCAACAAACAAAATTAAATTCTAAATGAAGAAGAATTTCTTCAAACTCTTCGTTTGTAAGCTCATACTTAGCTTTAAGAAAACTCGAGGGAATTTCAAGCTCAATGGAATTGAAAACATCTTCGATGATACAGGATGCTTTAGGATTTGAGAACTGAAGTTCAAGCAAGTATCTTTGGAAAATTTGAGGAGTTAAAAGATATTTTTCTACAAGAGACTCAAAAATATTGTTAGATGTTCTTGGGATCGGATACCAAGTGATCAGATTGTGCATCGGAACTTTTCTTAAAAGGGACTGCAAATATTCCATTCCAGGAACGAAATCTTCCTCAAACTTCTGAAGCTGAGCTTCGAAGTATTTTCTCATCTCTTTATTTAATGTGATATAGTGATCTTTAATAGTAAATAAGCCAGAGGAGGAGAGTTTTGTTAAAATTTTTACAACCTCTAGTTCCTCTAAAAGCAAATCTTGAGCGAGTTGAGACACAGAGAGTTTAGGATGTCCTAAAAGGATTTCTTCTAAAACAAGTAAGTCATTTGTATCGAGTTCTGCCATTAAAAGGCGGTTTTGAATATCTTTTTGATAGTCATAGTCTTGTAAATTTACTTTATTTTTTCTGTATGGATTAAGTTCTAGCATCAAGACACCTTAAATTTAAATCTTAGACAAGAAGATTCTTTAATTTCGTGAGGAATTAATATAAATATATACTAATAAAATAAACGATTTCTCTATTTGTTTCAAGTTTTAGAAAAACAAAAAAATAAATATTGGTTTTTAATTTAATAAAATTTTTTTTTAAATTTTTTTTTATTTTGATTAAAAAATACAATATCAAGAGATCAGAGAAGAGATAGAGTTTAACAAATCTTTATATTAAAATTAAGTTGAAACCTTCGTTTTGCTAATATTTTTTGAAGTTGATATACTGCCAAAAAAAAATCACAGCCAAGAACGAACATGGAAAATAAAAAATACAACCACAAATACATAGAAAATAAATGGCAGAAGTTTTGGGAAGAACACCAAATTTTTAAAACGGATGTAGACCTCACCAAACCCAAATATTATGTTTTAGACATGTTTCCTTACCCATCTGGCGCAGGCCTTCATGTCGGGCATGTCACTGGATATACAGCGACCGATGTAATAGCAAGATTTAAAAGGCAGCTTGGCTTCAATGTTCTTCATCCTATGGGATGGGATAGTTTTGGACTCCCAGCTGAACAATATGCGATTCGAACTGGGACTCATCCAAAAATCACCACAGAAAAAAGCATTAATACCTACCGTAGACAGCTCAAATCTCTTGGATTTAGCTATGATTGGTCAAGAGAGATTGCAACAAGCGATCCAACCTATTACAAATGGACTCAGTGGATCTTTACAAAACTTTATGAAAAGGGGCTTGCCTATGAAGCTGAGATCATGGTCAATTTCTGTCCAACACTTGGGACTGTTCTTGCAAATGAAGAGGTGGAAAATGGATGTTCGAAAGAAGGAGGATATCCAGTTGTCAAAAAAGCTCTACGTCAATGGGTTCTCAAGATTACAGAATACGCAGAGCGATTAATTGAAGATTTAGATGGGCTTGATTGGCCAGATTATCTAAAGAGATTACAAAGAAATTGGATTGGAAAAAGTGAGGGAGTGACGCTTTCTTTCAAAGTTTCAGGAAGAGATGAGATAATTGAAACTTTTACAACAAGAGTAGATACTTTATTTGGTATCTCCTATGTTGTTTTAGCACCAGAGCATCCACTTGTCTCGTTAATTACAACCAATGAGCAAAAAAAAGCAGTGAAACTCTACCAAGAGAAAACAGCATCAAAAGCAGATCTTGAAAGAACTGAGCTGAATAAAGAAAAAAGTGGGGTGTGGACAGGAGCCTTTGCTGAGCATCCCGTAGATAAAAGACCCCTGCCCATTTGGATAGCAGATTATGTTCTTTATGGATATGGCACAGGGGCTGTTATGGCGGTTCCAGCTCACGATGAACGGGATTTTGAATTTGCAAAAAAACATGACTTACCAATCAAAGTGATTTATAAGCCCTCAATTGAATCAGCTGATGAAGAATTCTTAGCAAAACACTCTAAAATAGAGATCAGCAAGGCACTTGCTGAAAATGAGATTTGCTGGCCCTTTGATGGTGTTTCTATTGACTCTTCTTCAAAAGATTTATCTTTAAATGGACTAAATGTAGAAAAGGCAAAAGAGAAAGCGGCTAATTGGATTGAAAGACACGGTAAAGGGAAAAGGGTTGTCACTTATAAGCTTCGCGATTGGCTCTTTTCAAGGCAAAGATATTGGGCTGAACCATTTCCGATTTTACACTTTGAAGATGGAACAAAAAGAGTGCTTGGAATCGACGAGCTCCCTCTTTGTCCTCCAGAGCTTACTGATTTTAAACCCTCAGGAGATGGGCAAAGCCCCCTCGCTAAAGTTGTTTCTTGGGTAAATATTGTTGATACAAAAACAGGAAAAAAAGCTCTTAGAGAAACAAATACCATGCCTCAGTGGGCTGGATCATGTTGGTACTACCTAAGATTTTGCGATCCTCAAAATGTGGATGCAGCTTGGGGTAAGCAAGAGGAGAAATATTGGATGCCAGTTGATTTGTATGTGGGGGGAGTTGAGCACGCAGTACTTCATCTGCTCTACTCTAGATTCTGGCATAAAGTTCTTTATGATTTAAACCTTGTTTCAACAAATGAGCCGTTTGCGACTCTTCGCAACCAAGGCCTTGTTACTGCAAAAGCTTATAAGCTTGAAAAAGGGGGATACCTTGCAGAAGAAGATGTTGTAGAGAAAGAGGGTAAATATTTTTCTAAAGAAAGAGAGCCTGTTAAGTGCTTGGTTGAGAAAATGTCTAAATCAAAGCTCAACGGAGTTGCTCCAGATGAAATCATTGAAGAATATGGAGCTGACACCTTAAGGCTTTATGAGATGTTTATGTCTCCCTTTGATAAAGAAAAGCTTTGGAATAATGAAGCTATTTCAGGGTGCAAGAGGTTTCTAAATAGGATTTATGATCTGATTCAATCAGAGAAAGTATGTGACGAAGAATCTGAAGCTGCTTTAAAGCTCGGTCACAGATTGCTTCATGGGGTTAAAGCAGATATTGAGCATATGGCTTTTAACACTGCTATTGCAAAAATGATGGAGTTTTTAAATGAATTTTCAAGTTTAGATAGATATCCACGCTCTGTGCTAAAAATGGTTGTGTTTGCTCTTTATCCTTTTGCTCCTCATTTTGCGGAAGAATGCCATGAGCTTTTGGGGGAAAGTGGGTCTATCACCTACAAAAAGTTTCCTGAGATTA
>Ga0172372_10000657_pt1 | contig 53093 bp, 43 predicted proteins | sample LakKiv5m_2_FD_114544 | JGI IMG/M metagenome (GOLD analysis project Ga0172372, IMG submission 114544) | Freshwater microbial communities from Kabuno Bay, South-Kivu, Congo - kab_092012_9.5m | ecosystem: Environmental > Aquatic > Freshwater > Lake | place: Democratic Republic of the Congo...
ATGCCTCATAACGTGATAGGTGTTATGCGATTTTGGAGAGAAGGCAGGGCCGTCTTATGCAAATTCAAGAACAAAACTTAAATGAAGAGCAAAAATTTATTGCGAGTGAAAGCATTGAATCAACTTCGATGATTGATTTCGATCTCCACTTAGAAAAAATTGTGGGTCAAGTTCCGGTTGAGGAATTAGTAGACTACTTAAATGAATTTTTAGCACCAGAAATTAAAAAAAATAGATTTGCGGGGCCTATTACAGCTCGCGATCTTGGAAAATCATTTTACCGCTTGGCCAAAGTTTATTACGACAAGGCCGATCTTCACAAAGCCAAAGATGCCTTTATTAAGGCTTCGGCCCTTTGCGAACGTCCGCGCGACCTTTTTGCTCTATTTAAAATTTATGGTTTTTTAATTCGTATTTGCTCCGAGCAAATGGAAACGGAAGCAGCAGAAAAATATATTCTTGAGTCTGAGCAAGTGATTGAAGAGCTTACGACTATTTTGGGCTCTCTTAATGCAGAATATTTCTACAACGTTGGGGTGGCCCGTACTTATCGCGGTCTTTTCCGTGAGGCCCGTAACCAACTCACTTTGGCCTACAAAAAATCTAAAGAAGAAAATGAACCTGATCTATTGGCCAAAACATTATTGGCCCTCGCTTCAACTTGCTATAATCAACGCGAGTACGATCTTGCCTTGAATTATTTAAACCAACTAGAAGAAGTACTCGGTATTATCGAGAAATCATATCTTCGTGCTTCCATGTACCTTTATTATGGCCGGGTTTACGTCGAATTGGGTCAAACCGATAAGGCCATGGACTATTTCGGTATGGCGATGATGAAATTCCAGGATAAAAAATGCTGGAATTCTCTTGGACACGTGCTCTTGGGCATGGGCTCCATTTCTAAGCGCCAAGGTGATTACGATAAAAGTTTGATTTATTTTAATCTTGCTCAGCAAATGAGCTGCTCGCGTGATTTCAAGCGTCTTCAGAAATTGATTACGGGAGAAATCGAAGATGTTCATGACTCGAGCATTGATATCTATCTTGATCGCGTGAATAGAAAAATTGTTGAGCGTGGATTAGGGACAATTGATTTTAAACATCGCTTTGTTCTTCTTGAAATCCTCTTTCTTTTGGCCAAAAATCCTGGAAAGTACTACGACAAGGAGCAATTGGCCCAATCTATTTGGAAAGATGAATACAATCCATTAATTCATGATAAACTGATATACACATCGGTGAGTCGTTTAAGAAAATTAATTGAGCCAAAAAATGGTAAGGGTGAACGTCGTAAATATATTATTCGCGGTAAAGACGGTTATACGTTTAACCCTCGAGTTCGCATACGATTCCATTTGGAAGCTAAGGCAGAAGATAGCGGACCTATCGGTAACGTGGATCTTACCTCGCCAGTTTAAAATAAATCTGACAACCAATGCCATCGTCCTTATTGTACTCACAATTTTTTGGGTGTTTTTTTCCCCGTCAATTTTTGCCAAAGTTTTACAAGCGGATCGGGCCTTTTTGCGTCTGGGACAAAAGATTTACTTTGAAGCTGAACTAAAATCTGATTTGCGCGAACTGAAAGATTACCAATGCAGTGATCTTCCCTCATTTGTTGCCCATGCCGAAGTTCTAATTTTTCCCCAATTTATGTCTTTTCTAAAGCAAATGCATAATTCAAATGTTGATTTGGGAAACTTCCATGTTGAAGGTAAGGCAGGTTCGCGCTCTGCTCGAAAGTTCCAAGATTTGGATGGGTCAATTTCATCATCTACTTGGCAAAAATACCAATTGTTGTTTCGCTTTCTCATTTTGCAAAAATTGCAGCTACATTTCCAAGAATCAGGGCAAATGAATCCCTCTATATTGGGACCCACAACCAAAACGCTACGTGGTCAAAATGTTCAAACAAAAGGCGATAAATCTGATAATCGAGAAATGAATTGTCGTGGTGGAGGCCTTACAGGTAGTGAGGCGACAAAAGTTGAATATTTAATTCGAGAACGATTTTCGCTTAATGATGAATTAAAAACTGGGTGGGGGCAAACGGTTCAAAAGGTAGAGGCCTTGTTTCAATCAGCTTCCTCTCTTTCTTTTGAAAAAATTGAACAAGAAATGGCCCCTCAAATTCAGGATGCTTGGGGACCGCAATTAAATTCTCGCCAAATTGAGTTACAATTTTTGCGACAATTTTTTACCAATATTTATGGCCAGTATCCTCATTTTATTTATGAAAAATAAAAAACTTGAAGTAGTTTTTCGGGCCCCTAAGCTATGAGTCCAAATCCTGTGACCATAGAAAAACTAGAAGGTGAGTTAGATAAGGCCACCATTCAGCAACTCATTAACCTGGAAAAACAGCTTGTTCATGGCCGATGGAGCGAAAAGGATTATCATCATTTCAATCGCAATACCTTTTTGGCCGTGGCGAAGGAAAGGCGGCCTGACGGGCGTGAGGAATTGGTGGCCATGTGTTTGGGCGACAGCGAAGGGCATCTTTATAAAATTATTGTTGACGAACAATTTAAACGGCGCGGCATGGCCCGGATTTTATTAAGTAAGTTTGGCCAATTTTTAACCCAACGAGGAATCCAAGGTATTTATTTAGAAGTGGCCAGTTCTAATGAGGCAGCGCAAAAATTCTATTTAAAGCACGGAGCCAAAGTGCTTTGTTTAAAAAAGAACTTCTATTCGACTGGTGAAGACGCTCTTGCGATGGATATCCCACTTCCCTTAAAAAACTAGGCGATAAGGATTTGATTTTCTAATCACTTGGAGTTATTAATAGGCACGTAATTTAAAAGCTTTATTATTGAAGTTTTAAGTTGCCTGGCACTCGTGCTCGGCATTTGACTGAAGGTGCTCCCTTTTAGGGGGCGTTCATCAAATAAGAGTATGACCTAAAATCCTTTTTTTAAAATGAAAGGGTGGACACTGATCTCGGTTCCGCCCTTTTTTTTTATCAGCAAAAGATTTGATGGTCCTCGTTATACGAGTCCAGAAAGTTTTTTGTTGGGAAATTTTTAATATGGAACTAATTCGAGAAAGAAAAGGCATTGAAAAAAGATTTTATGATCTTTGTGTTGATGTCGTTTCGCGACTCGGTCTTGAACTCTATGACTTGGACTATTATCCAGGTAATGGAGAGCTCAAGGTTTATATTATGAATCAAGCGACGCGTACGGCGACCATTGATGATTGCGTAAACGTTGATCATGCCTTGACTCCATTTATTGATTCTCTTGATTGGATGCCCGAAAAATTGACCCTCGAGGTTTCAAGCCCAGGGCTCTATCGCAGCTTGCGAGAAATGCGCCACTTTAAAGAAAGCCTTGGCGAATTTGTTCAATTAACCCTCGTGCAGCCCTTGGAAGGTCAATTTCCGGCCATTCCTAAAAATTGGGCCAAGAGTAAAAAAATCCGCGGTAAAATAATTGCATCACTAGAGCAGCAAATTGAGATTACTGACGGTAGCACTAATGCTTACGTTCCTTTTGATTTAATTAGAAAAGCAAATATAGATCCAGATTTTCAAGAATTGTTATCGAAAGAGGTGAAATCATGAGTACATTTTCAGAATTAGGACGAGTAATTGAGGCCCTTGGAAAAGATAGGGGAATTGATAGGACTGTTGTGGTGAAGGCCATTGAACAAGCTTTTCTTGTCACTGCCCGTAAAAAATTCGGCATCCAAGGAGAGTATGAAACGCGTTATAACGAAGCCGATGATGATATTGAAATTTACCAATACAAAAACGTAGTGGAAAAAGTTCGCGATCCAATTTTGGAAATTGCCCACGCTGATGCCAAAAATTTGGATACTGAAGCGGAAATCGGAGACCAATTAGGTGTTCGTATTGAAAATCCAAATTTCACGCGCGTTGACGTTCAAACAGCAAAGCAAATTATTTTTCAAAAGGTTCGCGATGCTGAAAGAGAAATCCTGTTTAGCGAATTTAAGCACCGTGAAGGCGAATTAGTGACTGGTATTGCTCGTCGCTATGAAAGAGGCAACGTCATGGTTGACCTTGGTAAAGCGGAAGCGATTCTTTCAAGAAAGGAAATTATTCCTAGTGAAAACTTTAAGCCAGGTGACCGTATTCAAGCTTATCTTTCAGAAGTTGTGATGACAAACCGCGGGCCAGAAATCCGCTTATCTCGTACGAGTCCACTCTTTTTAGTAAAACTATTTGAATTGGAAGTGCCTGAAATTCTCGATGGTACCATCGAAGTTCGTTCGGCTGCACGTGAACCTGGTCAACGAGCTAAAATTGCCGTTTCTTCAGTTGATAAAGAAATTGATCCAGTCGGCGCCTGCGTTGGGATGAAAGGCAGTCGTGTTCAAAACGTTGTCAATGAGCTTCAGGGTGAAAAAATTGATATCGTTCGTTGGAACGATGATCTTGGTGCCTTTGCAAAAGCATCTTTGGCACCAGCTGAAATTGCTAACATTATGATTGATGACGAAGAAAAATCTATGGATGTTGTTGTTGAAGATGAACAACTTTCTTTGGCCATCGGTCGTCGCGGTCAGAACGTACGTCTTGCGGCCATGCTAACTGGTTACAAAGTGAACATTATTAGTAAAACAAAACTACAACAGAAAATTAAAAAGTCAGTTGAAAATCTTATGCAAATTCCTGGAGTCAATGATCCGAAGGCCCAGGTATTGGTACAAAATGGTGTTATGGCCATTGGTGATTTGGTTGCGATGGAAGCTGATGACTTGGCCCACGTACTTAAAGTTCCAAGTGAGGAAGCTCAAAAATTACTTCAAAATGCTCGACAAGTTATTGAAGGTGGGACCATCACTCTTCAACCAGAAGAAACAGAGGAAATTGTATCAGCGTCTGCGATACCTACTTATAACGGGCAAGATTTACATGCCAAAAAAGACGGTCAAGTGGCCAAAGGGCCAGATAAATTCAGTGATGCTGAACGTCGCTTGAGAGAGGAACTTGCTGCTTTTAAATTGAAATAATTTAAATACCAAAGGGTATTTGGGACGATTTCTCGAACGGAATAAGAAATCAAAAAGGAAAGACGATGTCTAAAAAAGTGTTTGAATTGGCCAAAGAATTGGATCTGAATTCACTCGAGCTAGTAGAAAAATTGAGAGATAAGGGTTTTGCCATACGAAACCACATGTCAACACTCAGTGAAGAAGATTTGGTGAAGGTGATGGAAATGCTTAGACCGCATTCTCAAGCCACTGAAGTAAAGGCCAAAACTACAACTGTTAAGAAGAAAGTAGTTAAAAAAGCTACGCCTGAAGCAACGACCAAAGCGAAAGAGACTGAAACAGCTGAACCAAAAACAGCAAAAGAAGAAACTGGAACTTTAGTTGAAAAGGACGTTGAGCCTAGTGAGAAGGTCGCTGCTGAGAAAAAGGCAGATAGTAAGGCCGGTCCAGTTGTTAGGAAAAAGGTTACCGTTCGTAAAAAGGGTGCAGAAGGTGAAGAGCACGAAGGACATCACGGTCTTGAAATTCCTTCTGGCGGTCTAATGACCCAAGAGCCCCAAGATTCTCGTGAACAAAACGAATATGCCAGCCCAGTCACTGAGAAACCTCAATCCAGAGGTGGATTGCGAGTTGTAGCACTACCCACGAGACCTCAAAAACCTGTTGAGGAAAGTGTAGATAAATCTAGTGATAGCTCAGGAAGAGAGCTCTCTCCCGAGGATGAGGCAGCGTTAAAGAAAAAAGAATACTATCAAGAAAAAGTACATCGCTTTACGCCTGTTTATATTCCACCTAAAGAGGAATTGGCCCAGGCCAAAAAGGCCGGTGCAACGACCAAACCACCAGTGAGAGAAAATGTTCCTGGTGGCGCCAAATCTAATGAGGAAATTGTAGATACTAAAGCTTTGGGTGAGTCTGAAGATGATGAAAAATCATCGAAGAAAAGACTTGGTGGTTTAGCTTCGATGATGAGCGGAAAAAAACCGATTCTAAGTCGCTCTCAAGCGTTGAGTCAGTTAAAAGCAGAGTCAGAATTGAAGTCCTATGCCTTGCTTAGTGGATTGGGGAAACCAATCTATTCAACCATTAAAAAGAAGAAAACCTATGCAGGACCAGCCTCGATGACGGAAAAAACGGAAGTAAAAGAATCTAAACGTGTCATCGTTATGCACAAGTCTGTTACGGCAATAGAATTAGCACAGAAATTGAGTGTTAAATTCCAAGAGTTTGCAGATCAAGCTTTGGAAATTAACTTGCTTGTAAAGGCGACAGATCATATTGGGCCAGCTTTGGCCGGAGATTTGGCAGCTTTGTATCAATACAGAGTTGAAAATAGAGCTTTTGATGAGTCAAAGGCGCTGGGTATTGAAAAAGCAACAGAGGAAGTGAAGGATACAAATCGTAGCCACCTTCCACTTAGAGCACCTGTCGTTACCATCATGGGTCACGTTGACCATGGTAAAACTACACTTCTGGATACTATTCGCAATGCAAAAGTTGCAGCGGGTGAGGCCGGTGGTATTACCCAACATATTGGTGCCTACAGTGTAAAAGTAAAAGATAAGTCGATTACTTTCCTCGACACTCCTGGTCATGCGGCTTTTGCCAACATGAGACAACGGGGCGCTAATGTTACTGATATTGTCATTCTAGTTGTGGCAGCCGATGACGGTGTTATGCCTCAAACGAGAGAGAGTATTAAGTTTTGTCAGAATTCGAACGTTCCAATAATTGTGGCCGTTAATAAAATGGATAAAGAGGGAGTGAATCCCGATAAAATTAAAACGGCATTGACAGAATTCCATATCACGCCGGAAGAATGGGGTGGTGAAACCCAGTTTGTTCCAATTTCAGCTCTTAAGGGCCAAGGTATTGATGACCTTTTAGATGCGATTTTATTGCAAGCTGAAATCATGGATCTTCGTGCAGACCAAAAGGGTGTTGCCAAGGGTGTTGTTATTGAGTCTAAAGTTGAACTTGGTCGTGGCCCTGTGGCCACAGTTCTTGTTCAAGAGGGTACATTGGCCAAAGGTGATGCCATTGTTGTTGGCGAAACTTTTGGTCGTGCTAGAAGCTTGTCTGATCATTTAGGAAACCAACTAAAAGATGTTGGTCCAGCGACACCTGTTCAGATTTTAGGTCTCGAAGAGGTTCCAAATCCAGGTGATGTCCTTTACGCGGTTAAAAATGAGCGTGAAGCTAAGAAAATCGTCGAAAATCGAATTGCTGAAAGAAAAGAATTGGCTGCAGTTCCTGAGAAGAAGAAAGTTTCGTTGGAAGATTTCTTTAGCGAAGCAAAAGAGGAAGGCCAGACCAAAATTCTTAATTTGGTTATTCGATCAGACGTCCAAGGTAGCTACGAAGCAATCAAAAATTCCCTTGAGGCCCTATCTAACCAAGAAGTGGCCGTTAAGGTTCTTGGCGGTGGCGTTGGGGCGATTTCTGACACAGACGTTATGTTAGCATCTCAAAGTAAAGGTTACATTATTGGCTTTAACATGCGCCCAGTAAGTTCGGCTCGTCGTATGGCTGAAGACAAAGGTGTTGACGTTAAAACTTACTCCATCATTTATGAATTAATTAATGATGTTAAATTGGCCTTAGAAGGGTTACTTGCTCCTACTTATATCGAAGAATTTTGCGGGCGTGCTGAGGTTCGTGAAGTATTTTCAATTCCCAAAATTGGTACCATCGCCGGCTCTTTTGTTACGGATGGGAAAATTCAATCTGGTTGCAAAATTCGCCTTCTTCGTTCAGGCAAAATTGTATTCGATGGAAAAATGTCATCGTTAAAGCGATTTAAAGATGATGCGAAGGAAGTTAAGACTGGACTTGAATGTGGTATCGGTCTTGAAAACTATAATGACATCAAAGTTGGAGATATTTTTGAAGCCTACAATATGGTTGAGAAAAAGCGAAAACTTGAAGATGTTGTGGCCGTGAGTGGTAACTCGACAAAGGGCAATAATCGTTCTGGTGTAGAAGCTGGCGTTTAAAAACAAGTAGGAAAGGTATGGCCAATAAGACATTTAAAAAAGAAATTTTTCAAAATGAAATATTGGCCGAGCTTAATTCCAATTTGCGCCAAATGAATGATTCCCGTTTGTCATTTGTAAGCGTCACTAAAGTCGAGTTAACTCCTGATTGTGCTCACGCAAAAGTTTTCTGGGACACATTTGATAGTACAAAGCGTGGAGATGCCGCAAAGGCCATTACTTCGGTGCGGGGAAAATTGAGAACGATGCTAGCGCAAACTCTTAAAGTTCGGCACGTTCCTGATCTTTCATTCGAATATGATTCACAATACGAAGCTGAACAAAAGATCACAGACATTCTAAAAGATGCCAAAAATCACTCTGAAGATTAGTTAGGATTTTAATGACATCGGAGAAAAAGATCGATTGCGAAGACTCATCTGGCGCATCGGTTAATTTTATTATTCCAGTTTATAAACCTGTTGGACCTAGTTCCTTTGATGTTATTCGCTATTTAAAGAGGGCCTTATCACTTCCTCGCGATATTAAAATTGGTCATTTTGGCACCCTCGATCCCTTTGCTGAAGGGTTAATGTTGGTCGGCTTCGGTCGATTTTTAAAGTTGATAAATTATGTGCATGACTACTGTCCAAAGACCTACCAAGCGACTGGGCAATTTGGTGTGGAGAGCCCCACTGGCGACTGGACAGGTTTAACACCGGAACAATTAAAACAAGCTCCCTCATATACAACTCATTCTTATGCGAAGGCACAGCTTCAGGAAGTCTGTCAGTCCATGTTGGGGGAATACTGGCAGTCGGTTCCACTTTATAGTGCGGCAAAAATTGAGGGCGTGCCATTACATCAATTGGCCCGTTCAAAGGATCAGGAGTTTTTGGATTTAAAGGGAGAAAAGTTAAAGGAAAAATTAAGTGAAAAAGTGCTTAGGAAAATTTATGAGTGGCAAATAGATGAAGTCAATTTTCTTCAAACAGGGGCCACCATAGGTCAAATTAAATCGGTGCGATTTTTTACTCGGGTGAGCACGGGAACTTATTTACGAGTTTTGTTTAGTGATTTGGCCAATAAACTTGGTGAAGTCGGTCATTTGTCACAATTAAAGCGAATCGCAATAGGGCCCATTACTTTGAATCAAAGCAGTTGTTTCGCCATTCCTGCGAATTTAGAATTGGCCGATGGGAAACTGAAAATCGGTCAATGGATTGAACACTTGAAGCCCTATGCTATTTCTCCGATGGAGTTGCTACCCTTACCAGCGCTCCATTTCGATGAAATGGAGACCAAAAAATTGGGTTATGGACAAACTTTGGCCGGGCCTGGCCCCTTGTCTTGGAAGGATTTCCCCAGAATGGAGGGGGCGCCTGCTAACCCTAAAGTGTCTAAGGAAAATGAGGTTTGTCATTTTTGGGCCCTGGGTCCTAAGGGCCAATGGTTAGGTCTGGGTGAATTGAGGCAGGATGGCTCTCGCAAGTTGGTTTGGCACCATTTATAGATTTCAATCGATTGACTCAATGAGTAAAAAACTCCCACGATTTTCTGGCCTCCAAAAACATACTTTTTCGATTACCATTACAGTCGAAATACCTTAGTTTTTCATGGCTTGTCTGAGGTCAGCTAGTTGGTGCGACCAGCGAGACCATGAAATTATGATTGTCCCTTGCAAAGGATTTAAAAATGAGCGCTACGCTTATCTCTTTTGGAGTCGCTTTAATTATCACCCTTGGTGTGCTTTCAAGCATTTTTGGTCTTAATTTTTTGATTGGAAGTGTGGAATTTTTTGTTGGGAAACCTCAACTTAAAATTCTTAAAACTTTGCGAGGTCGCTACGGTTTGGCCTTTGGACTTAAATGGAATGAGGCCAAAGAACCGACAAGTTTTGACAAGGTAAAATTGAGTCTCCTTGCTCCCTTTTCTAAAAATAAACAAATAGATATTTCAAAGTCATTTAATCCTCAGGAAATGACCTTTGCTGAAGATCTCGATATGGGCCCCGCGATGTTAGATTTTTTAGATTGCGTAGGTGGTGGTCGAACTCGAGTGTTGGTTGAAGTATCGTCTTCCAAAACAGGTATCAACCACCAGTTTGAATTTACTGGAGTAAAATTTCAAAAGTTATTACAGCAAACATTAATGACTGCTGATGAGTACAATAAAAAGAACGCCTTTGCTCCACCAAAAATTTATTACACAACGGTAGAGCGCAGTTTTATTGCTGAGCCATTGCCAGCGACAGGCAAAAAATTAAAATTGGCCACCAATCCTGAGTTTGCGGGAGATTTCCAAGCTGAAGGTCAAGCGGGTGGTGGAGCCGCGGGAGCGGCCAATTATAAAGTCACTAAAGTATGGATTGAGCCAGGTTGTATCGTGTGTGACGCTTGCGAAACAATTTATCCTGAGGTTTTTGAAGTTCAGGATAAAACATGTGTGATCCGCCCAGGTGCTCCACTCGATAATGGACTTCGGATTCAGGAAGCTTCAGAGGCCTGTCCTGTTGAAGTCATTAAATTTACTCGCGCCTAAAATCTTACGAGGCATGAAGGATTTTTTGTGCCTTTTCAACACTCGTAAGAAATTTCCCAATTAGTCTTTTATTATCAAAGTCAAGGTCGACGAATTGAAGCCCGAGCCCTGCGGGATATTTACCTTTTTTGGCCTTCTCTACACGCGCACAGCGGGCCTTGCATTGAAATATCTTCCCTTCTAGTTGAAGGTGGATATTAATCAGGTCTCCTACATGGTGTTCAAGGGTACTCAAATCTTCGTCATAGAAAGGAATAAAAAGACCACCCTTTGCAACATCCAAAGTCTTTGTTTTGTAAAGTTTTTCACCTGGTCTTGCAAACCATACAGGGACATCTAATTTAAAACGTGGGGGAATTTTCCACCAGTGGCCCGAAGGATATTCGAGAATTTTTGCCTGGTTACTTTTGAAAAGCACAAGATAGAGAAAGGCACTATAAAAAATAGTTGCGGGACCAATCACCAATAAAAGACGGTCAAGAATTGTTTGTCCCGACTCATGATCGACCATGACTAGATCAAGGGCAAAAAAATTATTGATGGCAACGACCGTAAATGACAATGGTAAGAAAAGTTTCAAAATGGGGAGTGCATTCCAAGAACAATAAGCGATGGTAGTGAAGGTGATCATGGTGATCCAATTTAAGGGAGATAAAAATCTTAAGACGGTGGTCCACTCAGTTAAGGTGAAACCTTCTCTAAAATAAATTTGCAAGGGCAGTGAAGCAGCTAAGGTCAGAAAAATGATGGACTGAATTGGGAAAATAATTGGTCGCTTATTCATAGATCCTCCGTTCCACTAAAGAACAAAATTATTCTGATGCTAATTGACAGTAACTTTTAATACCTCGTAGATAACCTCGAATTCCTTGTAAATATCGGTTTCTTTCGTCCTTGTGATATTGGGCAAATTGACGAACCCGATTAGGGCCCATGTTATAACTTGCCAGAACTAATTGTGTAAGAATGAGATCTCGATATTCCACTGACGATTTATCTCGAATTGTCCAAGCATCCCGGTGAATCATGTCTAATAATTCAGTCGGTAAATGAGAAGCATTGGTGCTGAGTTCGAGTTCTTTTTCCCAAAATTGAGTTAAGTATTTTAGATAAGAAATGCCACCGCGAAGAGATGATTTTGGAATAAGTCTCCAATCATGAACTTCATCAATCTCACCTGACAAAAGTCCGAGCTTAACCTCAAACCAAGGCATTGTGTCTATTTTTTCTAAGAGAGGCCATTCTTCGTTTGTTGGCATAACAGTAACTGCTGCACGCCTTGTCATTTGACTTAGTCCCAGGGCCCTGGCCTTACTGAATGCTTTTGGATCAAATCCACTTTCTTGCATGATTAAACCGTAGACGAGGGCCGGATTAATTTTGCCTTTCTCTGACTCCAGTTCTAATTCGTGGAGAAGTTCTGATGGACGAATTATATTTTCAAACCGGGACATTGTTTGGGTAAGAGTGGAAGCAAGAGTTCGGCTGCCATTTCCTTGATTCTCTGTGGGCCTATAATTTTTGTTTTTAGTATTTTTCAGCGAACAAGTGGATTCTTGATAAATCTTGTATTGCCACGGTTGGGAATTATTCTCTCTAAAGAATGTGACTAAATTATAATTCTTATTTTTATTAAAAAAGGTGCTGGTGAATTTAAGTGTTAGTTGATTTTTTCCAATAAATTGCACGTCGGATTGTGAGGTAATATTGCGACCATTTAAAAATACCATGGCGCTTGCTGTTTCGTGATTAAGTGTATTTTTTGTTTTTATAGAAATTGTGAGAGGACTATTGATATTAAAGACCATTCCTCTAGGTCCATATTCCACTTGGGTTAGAGGATGGAGGGCTTCCGATAGTGGTTCGAGATGAGACCAAAGACCTCCGCTGTGATTTCTCATGAAAAGATCGCGGTAAGGCCAAGTATCAAATTCTTTCACCACTGAAAGGGACTTTTGTGTAGTGGTAGCTTCTAATCCCTGGCCCTTTGTCCAGGCCACGGTTTCTGGCAAAGAAGGAGGAAGTTGCTGTTCTCCTCCACTCAAGGCCACCACAGGGCTGAGGGCACCCATAGGAGTATAAGGGCCAGCACAGCTGCTAGAGATGGCCCCGATAAGGGCCAGATTTAGGTATTGAAATATGTAGGTAACTCTATGATTTCTCATATGTTATGACCATTTATGGAGGTAACTTTAAAAGAAAGCTGGCGGTAGTATAGGGGAAGAAGGTGCGGCGCGCAAATTATTGGGATAACCCATCGAAAATAGAGAAGCCCCAAAGTGGGGCTTCTCATGTATGAAATTTTAACTAGTTAGTGACTATTGTACCAAAGGAAGAATCAATAGCGTTTTCTTGTAATCTTCAACTTTAGTTTCGAGTGTTCCAGTTGCAAACTGCTTAAGTATCTCGAGGTCTAGAGCGTAGAGGGCCTTAATTTCAGCAGTGGCATCGCTCGGGGCCTTGCCAAGACCTTTCTTAATTTCAATTAACTTTTCAAGCCCTTCTACACCAAGCTTGTGGGCCGTAAAAATTTTCTTACCTGTTTCTTCTCCAAATTGGGCCACAAGTCTTTCCAATTTGAGCTCAACACCATTGGCGGTAACTTCCTTAATTTGCTCTAACAGGTCTAGTTCCAAGCTCATTGCGACTTTTTCTTCATCGCTTAAATTGTCAGGAATAGATGGGTTCATTCTATCTTGAATGACTTTAACGATATCCTCAGGATTTTGTGCTTCCAAAAATGGAACAGCGTTGATTGAGGAAATCATTAAACGAGCAAGGGTGTTTTCTTCGGTTGCTGCGTAATAAGAAGTACCCATGCGAACTGAAACAGTATCTCTTCCAAGTCCTTCGGATGAGCTTTTCTTAATAACTGAAATCATGTTCGCAAAAGTTTCTGACTCTTCTTTATAGCTCGGGTCAGAAGTTAAATTGGCCCTGCGAGCGGTTCTTAAAAGAATTTGGTTAAGAAGTGCAGAATCATTAAATGGTAAACCAAAGGCCACGATTGGATACCAAGATGATTGTTCTGGAATGATGTAGTTATCACCGTGAATAGAGTAAGGAATTTGAACCTTGCGGCCATTTTCCAAAGTAAAGGCGTCTCCACCATTTAACTTTGTACCTAGTATGATGTGCTCCAGTACATTCCCTAGGCCCTGGGCAATTTGAGTATGTTCAACATAAGAACGTTGATCATCTTCTGTTGAACCAGTGTCACTTTGACGAGTTGTAAGGGATCTAAGGGCCAAAATCTTATCGGCCCATACACCGCGCACGTCGATATCAGATTTGTACTTAAAGTTAGGGTCTCTACCTTTATAACTAATGATTGATTTTCCGCTCTCTGCAACAACCACTAAATTATCGCGTTCAACAGCATCTTTGATGGCCTGGTCAAAACAAGTATCGACCAATAATTTATCGCTGTCATACTTTGCTCTTTCATAAATTTTGGCGAAAGATCGCATTTCAGAAATTTTTGTGGGAGCATCTTTTTTAGCAAGAGCACACACATGATCAGGAGTTTTTAGAATACCTAAGAAAAATTCGCCCATTAATTTAGCAGCGTCTCGGCGATCGTTTATATCTTTACAGATTGGATACATGGCCACTTCTTCTGGCGAGCATCCTTTTTCCATTAGTTCATGGCCAAAAATTGAACCAAACAATTCCATCTCTTCAAAGACACGTCTCATTTGTTTGAATTCTCGCGAACGCCACATTACATAGCGAGACATCCCAGAGGTTGAAAATTCTAAACGGCCGTCGCGTTTGTTCAGAGTTTCATAACTATCTTTGTAGTTATCAATGTAGTACTGAGCAATGTCCTTTATTGAAGTACCTTCGTCAAAACGATTACATTTAACACTTAAACCAGCATTTTCATCCGTACAGAATTCATAGTTTTTAATTTTAACACCTGAATTTTTAATCGCCGTCAAGTTAGCATCACTAGGAATAGACACTATTTCACCTTTGTCATCTTCAACCTTTCTCGCATAGCCAAAGCGAAGGGCCGCAATGTCATATTTCCCAAATACAGGAAGTTCATTTAAATCATAAGCTCCGTAATCCATGATCGAAGAATATTGTGGAATAAAAGAAAGTCCCATGGCCTTCGATTCTTCCTCTGAGTAAAAGTTTGCCTGGTCAGCAGAGCCAATGAAATTGTGGCGTAGGCCTAAGTTATGTCCAAGTTCATGGATCAGTGTTGTGGAGTAAGAATGAGCTACAATTAAATCTGCAGCTTGCTTTCTGATATCGGCAGGCAGCTCTTCCCATGCCTTTAAAGTTCCATCTTCATTCAAGATATTTGGCAATTTGAGAATGCCTTTTACAAAGCCTTTATTAGAGCTATTAAAATTTAGGAAATCAACGTGATAAGCACAATGCTTTGAATAACGCTCAATCGTTTTTTCTAATGAGCTCTTATGGTTTAGTAAATGATCAGCTTGGGCATCGGAAATTTCAAAGATATCTCCACCTTTATCAACTTTTGATAAAAAGCGACTGTCACTTTTTTTAGAAAGCTCCGCAAAGGTAGAATCTTTCTGATGCATCCTTTGACGCAACTGGCGCGGTAGATTTCTTATGGTGCTTGGGTGGATATTGGCAATACTAAGAGATTGAGATTTTGCCAATTTGTCTAATTCTCTTGAGACAACCATTTTTTCAAAATTGCCCAACTTGCTTACGCTTGATGTGGCAGAATTTGATGGAGTTGCATGATGAGCGACAGTTTCAGTCGAACCACTACCAGAACCATCTCTAACGATTGGCTTTGCTTTAGAGAGAGCGACCATGGAATTATACACTTCCCGTGCGCGTGTTCTTAGAACGCCAGAGTACATATTAGTGTGGGCCTGAATGATTTCGCCAGTTCTTGGATTGGTAACCGAAGGGCCATAACCTAAAAGGCCATTGCTCAAAGGCTCATCAATTAAAACAATGGAGTTTACGCGCAAATCACCAGGTAAGAATTCAGATGGCCCTTCCAATTTAATTTCAAAACCAGCTTCCGCGTCAACTAAGGCCTTGTTAATTTTTTCAATGGCCTTGAAAGTCGCATCTTTTAGAAAAAGGTTTTCAGGCTTACTAAAAGTGCTGCTTAGTTTGTAGGTAATGACCTTTTTGTTAGAGTTAAATCGGTGTAGGAAAAATGATTGATTTGGTCTTCTTGGATCAAAGATATCATTTAGCTTCTTCACTTCAGTTTTGAAAAATCCAAAATCGTCTTGCTCTGTCACAGGGTAATCAACGGACTTATAGTCAGGAGATGCAAGGTCACTAAGACGAACGATTGAATAAAAATATTTAACATCAAATGAAGCGGACTTTAAATTATCATCTTCAAATAGATCAATAATACATTCAAAACGGGCCGGAATTTCAAACGTCCTTCGAAGCTCAACGTTGATTAGCCCTTTTTTGATTTCCTTATGGGTAAGTACGTTGGTTGTATTATTGGCACACCCATCGTTTACAGTGAAGATATTAAGTGTATTCAATTCTTGAACGTTAAGGCCTGCCAAGTCAGGCACGAAGAAACGACGTTGTTGCCATGGCTTCTGGGAATCTTCAGAAAGTCCACCATTGCACAATCCATCTCTGTCGCGATTACATAAATAATCTACGTGGCGACCAGGAATGGTTAATACCGGGCTATTGTTCATGTCGTTATCACTAAAGCGGCTATCTTTGTCGGCCTGGTAAACTTTAAGTCCTTCTTTCGCCCAACGTAGGATAACAATCTTTTCATCACCTTGATAAAATGGGTCAGCACTTACAACTTCTCTTGGAGTTGAATGGGTTTGTGGAACATACAGATACTCAGACTCCATATCAAAGGCCGTTGCTTTCTCATAAACTTCTTCCGTTCCAATTGGAAGTGTTGCAGCTAATTCGGTTGTCGCTTCTTCAAAGGAGTTGCTATCGAGGCGAACTAACCTTGTTTGGTTATGGTCACCGCTTGAGTCAAGTGAAGTGGTGGCAAGTGGCAATCCATCGTCATCAAGGTCGCGCTTAAGAGAAATGGATGAAGCGCCAATTTTGTACTCAAGGCGTAGCATACATTTATCGAGTTCAATTTTAGCTTGGCGCGCCGTTCTTTCGTCACACGCTTGAAGCGCTCTGATCGGAAGCCCTAATCTGCGGGCCTTTTCTTCAGCTTCACTCAATTCTGAAATGGCAATTGGTCTGTAGATAAAGAATTGGCTGCCGTTTATTTTTAAGCGAATGATATCGTCATCTTTAAAATCTTTATTATTACCTGGTGATTTTTTAAGGATTTCGTTATTGCGCACTAGTTTGCGAACTTGTTCTACGCGCCAAATTCTATTTTCGAGTCTATTTTTTAAATAGACCCGGTTTTGGACTTCAGGTCCTTGAGAAAATAGCCCTGGAAGTTTTCTCGAAGAGACGAGAGTATTGATTCTTAAGTGTGTCGCGGCATCTCTATTGGTGGTTTTGAATTCAATCGTTCTTGTTTCTTCGCCAAGGCCATTTGTTTGGCGTTTTTTAATACCATAGGCCTCAACGCTGTATTGAAAAATTGGTACTTCAAAATTGGCCTGGGCCAATTCAGAAGCGTGAAGCGACATTTTCTCACTCGTTTGTTTGATGTAGGCCACGAGGAAGTTATTGGAGAGTTGGAAACGCACTTTATAAGTTTCGTTTATTTCCTTCCCTTCAATTCTTAAGTCTTTGAAGAGAGAGGCCAACTCAGCAGGGCCCTTTTTATAGTTAACTTTGATAAGCTTTGACTCATTAACAGCAATGACATTACCTAAATCAACATCCTGTGAGGCCGCGACTTGATCACTGGTTGTTTCAATTTCGATGTCCTCTGAAAAAAGGGCAGTCGGAATGACATTGTCTTGTAAATCAGAAGATTCCTGAATCGGAAGTTCTTTAGCACAGCCCATGAGCAACATGGTGCTAAGAAGTCCTAAGGCCAAGAACCCTTGACTTGCCTTCAGTTGGTTTTTCTTCATTTTGTTACCCTTCATTTGCTTTCTCATGCCGTGCCCTTTTAAAAATGACCTTAAAAACTCAAAGTCGTATTAAAATAAAAAATACTATTTCTAATGTTACTAAATTCTAAATTTGAGGTTTGTCCATCTAAGGCCAAAGCACTGCCATCGTTTGTGTGGCCTAGTGAGAACGATAAATTTTGGCCAAAATTGTAGTTGATTGACTCATCATGACCGTAGGAATCAGTGGTATTACCCCGATAAGTAAAATTTCTTTGGTAGAAAAACTCACCGGCTAATGACAAATTATCAGTGATAGCAAATCCCAAGGTTCCCCGTTGGCCGATGGTTCTTTGTGTATTTGAACGACCTTCCGTGTTGACTGAATAGCGATGAAAATTCTGACGAAAGTAAGGAGCGTATCGAAATGTCACACCTTCAAAACCGAAATTATCTAAAAGAAAAATTAGGTTAGGAGTGACGGTAATTTGTGTTCGCAGTGAATCTTGTTTTCTGCGCTCTGTATCCATGGGAATGGCGCCTTGAATTCGTATCCGCGCATTGGCAGTATTACCCAATCTAGCAAAAGGACTATTTAGTCCAAAGGTGCTATTCATGAAGGTATACCGTCTTTCTCCTAATAAATCTTTGGTTGCGGTAACGGTATAATCAGTACCAATTCCATTTTTTAAAAAATAAAACATTTGTGCTGAGTAATCGGTATTAAAAACGCGATCTGTCGATCCTATCTTTTCATTATTGGCATTGATGGTGGCCGAGAGATTTCCATGCACCGAATTGCTTTCTGGGAGAACAACTCCTTGCATTAGGTTCATCTGGTTAGTTTGAGCAAAGTTTAGACAACTGTAGAAAGTCAGGGCCATAGATAGGAGTCCGCGTATAAAGGAAAAGGCGCTACCCTTATCAGAGTAAAGCTTCTGATTTCCTTGCGTTATACCTAGTTTTAACCCATGACGAGCGAGCATTTTGCCTCTCCAACTCAATGAAACAAAATCCATTGTTTCTTATGATTGCAGGCCTCATGCCCGAACGCATTGGGTTCAATGCCCCAATTTAGCATCTGGGATAATGCCACAGGGGTGCACTAAAATATCATCTTTTGTAATATTTACAGCACTTCCTGTGCTTGGCAGCTTTCGTCTTTCCTGACTTCAGCTGCATACAGCACTTCCTGTGCTTGGCAGCTTTCGTCTTTCCTGACTTCAGCTGCATACAGCACTTCCTGTGCTTGGCAGCTTTCGTCTTTCCTGACTTCAGCTGCATACAGCACTTCCTGTGCTTAAGGAAGGATGACTTTACTTGAAAGCAAGGCCTTAAGGCCCGTTTGATTTTCTTCCCAAATTTGTTTGAGTCCCAAATTATCGGCCAAGAGGGGGGCCTCAAAGGTTAGAACGGAAGTCTTATATTTTTCTGGGCCAAATTCGCCTAGGCTACCTGGAGTGGGGTGACCTTCAATATCGGCTACTACAGGGTAGTTATTATATTTAGCAAGATAATCCGCGTATTTTTGGCAATCAGGCCCATTCCAATTTAGCATTGGTTTCCAAGAATGGAAGCTCATGATCAGGTAGGGAGGGTATTTGTTAAGCAGCTTTACCAGGTATTGGTTTTCTGGTTCAGAGAGGGGGGCCTTTCCTGGGAAATATTTTTTCTCGCGTGCCTCGGCACTCCAATTGGCGCTTGCCAAATTTCGATTGAGGTCGACACCATTGGCATTTGTTCGAGTACTCATTCGGTAGCCGTCTACATTTAATATAGGAATGACGACCATGGGAATTTGAATGTCTTCATCGGCAGTTCGAAGCCAGCTGAATAATTCTTTTAAAATATATACGCCTTCAACTTCATCGCCATGAACTCCGGCAAGTAAATAACAATATTTAGCGCCCTTAAGCTCACTTATATACGATTTGATTTCACTGCCTTCGACCGATAGGCCGCTTTTTAATTCTTTAAAATCCATTGTTATTTTCCATGGTTTTGAATCCTAATCTATTTTAATGCTCGAGGTGGGATAGGCGCGGTCTTCGCCAAAGGTAGCTTGCTGATTGACCTGGAGTTTCCTCAACTTCAACTTTAAGAGTTTCGAAACTAAACTTAAATTTGCTTTCAATACGTTCGGCCAGAGTGCGAGCGAGATATTGGGCCAATCTTTCTGAAGAAGTATTGGGAATCGGAAGAAGCAGAACATCTGCTTCTGGAAATTGCCACTCGAAGCCATCAGCCGTTATGATTTGAATGATGGAATGGCCGCGAGCATTTAATTGATGATTGATGGTTAAATGATCATTTTCTTTCGGAAGTAGAAGGCGATGATCAAGTTCATCACAAATTTCGCGCACGAGTGGTTTGATATCTAAAAAATCAAAAACCATGTCAGAAAATAACGCTGGTGAGTGCGCCTCGACACTTACCTTATAATTATGCCCGTGGAGCGGTTCTCTCTGCCCATTAGGGAAGATGAGAAAATGAGCGGAAGCGAAGTTAAAGTATTGTTTATTAACCTTGATCGAAAATTCGCCACTAAGGGTATCAGCAAAATTTTTAGTCGCATTGGTATGGTCGTAGCTAATTTGTCCATGGGTAACTGGCCGATGGAGAGTTTGATGATTGGGCGCTCGCATTTCGCGTTGCTCTTTAGAAACTCTTTGATGAGATTCTAAAGGATTGGCCGCTCCCGAATTTGTATTATGGGACATGTTTTTTCCAAAATTTTTCTATTTGAAATGCCACTGTGTACCACGATTAGCTTCTCCTTTGCAAGGCCTGGAACATGGCCAATATGTTGAATTTCCTTAGCAAAACTGTTTTAGGCGTGTATGATTTGGCCCTAAAGTAAGGATCCCCGCGGTGATCTCAATAAAGGTGGTTTTTTGTGGCCGAAAAAGAGGTGCTCGACCCAGTATTGGAAAAAGAAGTCCAACGCCAATTGGAACACTTAAGATTTGGTGGTGTTGAGATTACACCCGAAGATGAATTCGTTTCTATGCTCCGTTATTCTATTAAAAATAAAAAACCTCTGCGCATTAAATGTGGCATAGATCCCACTGGTTTTGATGTCCACTTAGGGCATACAGTGCCCTTTCGTAAAATGCGCCAATTTCAGGACCTAGGGCATGTCGGAGTAGTGATCATCGGAGACTATACGGCATGTATTGGCGATCCTAGCGGGAAAAATGAATCGCGCAATGCCCTTTCGGTTGAGCAAGTTAAAGAAAATGCCAAACGTTATATGGAACAGGTCCACACGATTTTGAATCCAGATAAAACTGAGATTTGTTTCCAATCTGAATGGTTTAGCTCGGTGACCCTCAGAGATATCATTGAATGGGCCGGACAAACGACCGTCGCTAAACTTCTCTCCCATGAAACCTTTAAAGAGAGACTCGACAAGGGTTTTTCCCTTTCCTTGCATGAATTGTTTTACCCAGTTTTACAGGGAATGGATTCGGTCTTTGTTAAAGCCGATGTGGAATTGGGCGGGCAAGACCAAAAGTTTAATGTTTTGATGGGGCGTGATTACCAGCGCCACCGCGATATGCGGCCACAAGTCGCTATGCTTACGCCGATCATTACTGGCATGTGTGGCACACAAAAAATGAGCAAGTCGCTTGGAAATTATATCGCCATTTTGGATCAGGCATTTGATAAATTCGGAAAAATCATGAGCATTCCAGATGCCTTGATGCCTGAGTATTATAAACTTTTAACTTTCTTAGGCCCCGTGAAATGTGCAGAGATCGAGTTAGGTCTAAAAAATGGCACTCTTCATCCTAATGAGGCCAAAAAGCAATTGGCACAGAATATCGTAGAGCAATTTCATGGCAAAGACGTTGCTCTTGAGATGCGACAGAAATTTGAAAGCGTATTTAAAAAGGGTGAAGCCCCAGAAGACACCCAGGTTTTCCAATTTAAGCCTGGACAAAAATTAATTGATGCCTTGTTTGATTCAGGATTAGTTGAATCGAAATCCGAAATTCGCCGCTTGGCCAAACAAGGGGCCGTAAGTGTGATGGGTGGAGAGAAAATCGAGGATGTCGACGGTGCCCTTAACGACAGCTTTCACGATAAGATTATTAAAGTTGGGAAACGAAAATTTTTAAAACTTTCAAAATAATTGTAGATGCATGAATAAAAAAGCAGCGTTGAAAAATTTTGGCATGATTGAAACAGTTTTGCGTCCAACTGGAGACGAAAAACTTTTACAGGCCTTAGATTTAGTGAAAGTGGCCATTGAAGAAAGCAAAGAAAATCAATGGGCGATTTTAAAGCATTTAAAATCAAGTGGTGATGACGAGAGCTCTAAGGCCTCAAGGCTAAAAAGTCTTAAAGGCCAATTTAAAATCCCTCACGAAATGTCTTCTTCAAATCCACTTGGCCTTATGCGGTTTGCCCTCTATACAGATGGAGCCTGTCGCGGCAATCCTGGCCCTGGTGCATGGGGTTCAATCGGACTAGATCACGAGGGTAAGGAAATTTTTGAGGCCAGTGGCGTAGAAATGTTAACCACCAATAATAAAATGGAACTTGAGGCCGTTATCCAAGGAATGGAGAGATTTCATTTGTTATGCCAGGAAAGATCGTTGGCGTCAGGACAGTTTGAAATCCATCTCTATGCTGATTCTCGTTATGTCATAGATGGTCTTGAGCAATGGATTCCAGGGTGGAAGGCCAGAGGTTGGAAAAAGGCCGATAATAAGTCTCCCGAAAATTTAGAACTGTGGCAGAAATTAGATATGTTGTGCGCTGGCCCCTTTCGACCACTTTGCCATTGGGTCAAAGGACATGATGGTCATCCTCAAAATGAATATTGTGATACATTGGCCAATCGCGCTCTCGATGAAGCAGGGTTTTAAGAAAAAAAATATCACTATAACTAGGAGTACAAAGGGTGAAAGACAAAAAGACAAAATTATTAAGTGCGTTAATGATGGTTTTGATGCTTATTCAACTTTTAAGTTGTGCGAGTTCTAAATCTGAAGTCGGTGGAACGACAGTTGCAAGTAAGGCCTATCAAGAACACAACCTCATGGGAACTTTATGGGCCAAATATTCAGGAGAGTGGCGTGCTCTTAGTTACCAAGCTTACAATGTGGCACGCGAGCAACTGGACCATTTGCTTAAGAAATATCCGGCCAACAAAATCGCCATCGTGGCCGATTTAGACGAGACTGTTTTAGACAACGTAGAATACCAAGTTCGCAACATTAAAAATGATCGCTCCTATGATCCCGCAACCTGGGCCGCGTGGGTGGCCGAAGCAAACGCCAAGACTATGCCGGGTGCTCTTGGCTTTTTTAATTACGCTAAACAAAAAGGTGTAAAATACTTTTTCCTGTCCAATAGAAAAGTTGGGGAAGGGGCCGACACTGTAAAAAACCTGCAAACATTAGGTTTTAAATTTGAAGCTGATCAAATGCTTTTGCGTGAGAAAGATAGGTCAAAGCAACCGCGTAGAGATTCAGTTGCAAAAAATTATTCAAAGATAATGTATTTGGGAGATAACCTATCTGATTTCTCGGTTATTTTTGATGATAAGAAAATGCCTGAAAGAAAGGCCGCTGTTGATCAAGTCGAAAAGAAATTTGGCAATGAATATATCGTACTTCCGAATCCTATGTACGGAGATTGGGAAGGCGCACTCTATGATTTTAATATGAAAATGAGTGATAAAGAGAAGGCCCAAATGCGATTTAAATTACTCGATGGGGAAAACTAGTCCACTTTTCTTTTGGAAAGATGGGTGAACTCAGTTATTATTTTTAAGTATTTATTAACAACCAAGGAAAAAGGAAATAACGATGAAAAAGATGACCCTTGCAGTGTTATCAATGTCTGTATTAGCGATGACTGCCTGTAACAAAGGCGGCGGCGGTGGAAGTGTTGATTTAAAAACAGAAGAAGATAAGACTTTTTATGCTGTTGGTGCCCTATTTGGCGGCCGCTTAAAGCCTCTACAACTTACTGACGCTGAAATGGAAGCTCTTGTTTATGGTATTCGTGATTCTGCCAAAGGCAACGAGCCAAAAGTTGATTTGGTTGCCTACCAACCAAAAATTCAGGAAATGTTTCAAAGTCGTATGACGAAACAAGCTGAAGACGTAAAAAAGAAAGGCACTGAATTTATCGATACTTTCGTAAAAAATGAAGGTGGAAAGAAAACAGAAAGTGGTCTTGCCTATAAAGTAATTACTGAAGGTACAGGTCGTGCTCCAAAAGCCGACGATATGGTTGAAGTTCACTACCATGGAACTTTAACTGACGGTACAGTTTTCGATTCATCTGTTGAGCGTGGTAAAAAAGTATCTTTCCCACTTAATAGAGTTATTAAAGGTTGGACCGAAGGTCTTCAACTTATTAAAGAAGGCGGAAAAGTTAAATTGGTTATTCCTTCCGACCTAGCTTACGGCGATCAAGGTGCTCCTCCAAAAATTCCTGGTGGTGCTACGTTGGTTTTCGAAGTTGAATTATTCTCTGCCAAGGCCCAAGCTGCTGCTGAAGTAGCGCCGGCTGCTCCTTCTAAGAAAAAGAAATAGTTTAAAGCTCGAAATTGCTTAACTTACAAGGCCAGGGAAACCTGGCCTTTTTATTATGTCCATGGATGGACTGTATGTCGCCGGGAGGCAGGAGCCGGAGGCGACGCTGTCGGGACTGTATGCCGCAAGGACTCCAGGATGGCCGGTGCGGCGTCTATGCAACAGAAGCTTCATGGCCAAGAAGCGACAATGCCGACATGAGCAGGAGCGATTGTCGGCCTGTACATAATAAAAAGGCCGGGAAACCCGGCCTTCTAATGTTCATTTTTTCTAGAGATTTATTATGGTTTGAACCAGCAAAGGGGACGAACACCATCTGTGTAACCGTCGATAGAGTTACAATATCCAACTTTAGCGTCTGAATCACTGACGGCTAAATTGAAATCTTTGTCACACAATGAGCCTTGGAAATAAGTATCCAAGCGGCACTGTGGTGCTGGATGGTTGTCATTGGTTCTAGTCACAACTGAAGAATCAGGAGTTGTAAACTGAAGCTTAGTCTCTAGGCGACGAAGGGCGCGGAATAGGTTACCAAGAGAAAGTCCGGCCATGGATCCGCGAATACACATATTGATATCATTTTCGTTAGAGAAAGCTTTTTCGCAGCGAGCTTTGGCGACTTGATCAACTTCACCTTTTCCTTCCATGTTAAGAACGATAGCGGCGTTGTCGTCTTTTTCCATATACTTTCTAAGACATTTTGAATTGCCAAAGTAATCAGATTGACCTTCATTTGATGCCCAAGAAGAACCCATCCATGCAACTTTTTTTGGTGCGCCACCTAAGTGGTGACCAAGCTCATGACAAGCAACAAGGGCAAAGGCGTCTTCAGTGATTGTCTCATGGCGGGCGAGACCACCGAACATAGACACTTGCCAAGTATTACCATTTTGCTGCGCATAGGCATTGACTGTTCCATCATCCCAGTTGCGGCTAATTAACAGCGTTTTACCTTTCGCTTCAATGATAGGCTTATAAAGAACTTCAACTCGATCAAGAATTTTGTTGAATTTTTCTTCAGTAATTCCATTTAAACTTTTGAAGCTGGCAGGAATGTAAAGTGAGTTTTCCTCAACGATGCCAGTAATGCCATCAATGTCACAGGCATAAGTAAGGGGCGAGAGAGATGCTGCGACCATGGCCGTCAGCGCAGTTAGCCGTGTTAGTCCTTTAAACATGGGTTCCTCCTTGAATCGGCGTTCATTCACATTGCCGAAAAATCTTCCTTGGATTGGGCGTGATGGTTTAATATTCTTCCCGCAAAATTTGTGAATGTCCATTTAGTTTGGTGAATGTTAGGAAAGTGTAAGAAAATTTTTGTTTCTGCAAAAGAATACCCGACAAAGGCTGTTTTGGTTAATCCGTCCGTATGTAGTGCTGTAAGCAATGCTCGCAGAAAAACTCATCTCTCCTGTATAATGGTTCGGGCATGTGATTAAGGAAGACAGGTTTATGAGTCAGGACGAATCGGAAAATACTAATAAGCAGCAACTCTACAAATTGGTTTTCTTCGTTCCCGAAGATTATAAGGAGCGAGTGAAAAATGCTTGCTTTCAGGCCGGTGGTGGGAAAATTGGACAGTACGACTGCTGCGCTTTTGAATTGAAAGGATTGGGTCAGTTTAGACCGCTAAGCGGCGCCACACCATTTTTGGGGCAGCAAGACCAATTGGAATATGTGGAAGAATTTAGAGTTGAGATGGTGGTTGAAAAAAAATATTTGAAAAATGTTATCGCGAAAATGAGAAATGCTCACCCTTATGAGGAGCCTGCCTTTGATGTTTTAAAAATGGAGATGAATTTTTGAAAAGGTGGTTACAAACTTTTAATTTATTTATTGTCGCTTTTGCCATGGGTTTTGGGCAATGGACTTTTTCCCAAGAGGATAGGAAGCAATCAGATCAAAAGCTAGAGAAAAAGAAGAATACTCCTGAAGAAGAAAGAAAAAAAATTGAGCATGAATTGCGCCAGAAAATGAGACAAAAAATTGAGCAAGATCGCAAAGAGCTTGATCAATTGTTGCAGGGGCAATTATTTCAAGGAATGCCACCAGAAATGGCCGAGCAACTGGAAAAAATGTTGCGAAGATTCCATGATCCGAATTGGCATAAAAAATTCCCTCCCTTTGGAAAAGATGAGGATGATCCCTTCAATTTCTTTTTTGATAAGATGGGGCCAGATTTTCATCAGTTTTTTGATCAAATGCGAAAGGGCGTGGATCCCTTTGAACAGGGACCGGAGAGTGGAGCTGCGGTCAGCGAACGTTGGGAGAAATTAGATGGTGAGTGGAGACTTTATTTAAATCTCAATGTTCCAGAGGGAACGCCAATTGATATTAAAATAGAGAAAGGCATGGTTAAAATTGAAGGAAAATTAAACAGGCAATCACCTCCAGGTTTGAGTCAACAAGAAGTCGGCAGTTTTCAAAAAATGTTTTCCATTCCTGAAGAGTGCGTTGCGAGTAAGCTAAAAGTGGAGCCCAATCCAGCAAGGTCAAACCAAAAGAATCCAGAGAATAAGGAAGGCAAAGGGCCTATGCAGAAGTTGTTAATTCGCTTCCCAATTAAGGGAAAAGGGCCCCTTAAAGACCTTGAACCAAGCGATTTTGAAACTGACAAAGTGCCACCGCCCAACAAGCAGGTGAATCCGCTAAGGCCAGGTCCAGGGGATATTGATCTGTAAAAACACGGCTTACTTACGTGATTCCAGATAGTTAGGTTGAGTTCCCCATAGCGTTTGAGAGAAAAGTTCAAGAAATCCTGAAATTATTCCGACTAGCTTTATATGGAACTACTCCCATTTTGAGAAAAAGTGAGTTCTTTAGTTGGAAATGATTATGGGCCAAACAAGAAATTTACTTAGCCTGCTAACGCTTCTCCTCTTGGGAGGGTTAGTTCATTTAGATACCTGTTGGGCGGATAATCCAGGTGTATTGGATCAAGGTGAATTAAAACTTGTTCCAACCCGTGATGTTTCCTTTATTGCTGCCAGAGAAGGATTTTATCCAGAGAAGATTACAATTTTCGAAGGTGAGAAAATTCGTTTTTTTATAACTTCAATCACTGACCACCCTAATTGTTTTATGTTGAAGGAGAAGAATATTTTTCTTTCTGCCAATAACGGGAAAATTAGTGAGGCCGAAGCTTTTTTCGAAAAACCAGGCATATTTTTAGTGAAGTGTCCTAGCACAGGGATTCAAGGCCAAGTTGTTGTTCTACCGAAAAAGAAAAAAGTTGAAAGAAAAGTGGCGCAAATTGGCGCCAAACGAAAAGTTTGGAGACCAAAAGATGTACCAGATGACTGGTCCGAAGAGGAGGGGCAGTAGTTTATGTCATCAGTATTTAGGGATGCGATAGATAGTTTACTCGGTCCCATAAAAAATTTACTCGATGATCCAGGTGTATCAGAGGTCATGATCAATGGCCCAAAAGATATTTTTGTTGAAAAAAAGGGTCTTGTTTATAAAGTTGAAAATCAATTCCATAATGAAGAGGCCTTAGTCTCTGCCATGCGTGCAGTTGCTCAATCTGTCGGTCGTGTTATTGATGCTGAAAACCCAAGGCTGGATGCTCGTCTACCTGATGGATCCCGTATTGCTGTGGTTCTCCCACCCATGGCCAAGTGTGGTACTACTGTTGCTATTCGTAAATTTTCCAAAGAAAAGCTCACGATCAACGATATGATTAGTTTTGGTTCGCTGTCTAAAGAGGCGGCGCGCTTTCTTGATATTTGTATTTATTTGTCTAAAAATTTAATTGTAAGTGGTGGTACTGGCTCAGGTAAAACGACTATGTTGAACGTATTAGGTAGTCGCATACCTAAAACTCAGCGGCTACTCATTATTGAAGACGCTGTAGAATTACAAATTCATGCAGAACACGTCGTTAATTTTGAAACCAGAAAGGCCGATCCAACTCGCGGTGTGAAAGAAGTGACAATTCGAGACTTGGTGGAATCTGCCATGAGACTAAGACCTGATAGGGTAATCGTCGGTGAGGTGCGGGGAGCTGAAGCACTCGACCTCATTCAAGTTATGAACACGGGTCACGGTGGTTCTATGGGGACGGTGCACGCCAATAACCCTGAAGATGCCTGTACTCGTTTGGAAACTTTGTGTTTGATGGGTGATACCAAAATTCCTCCCGATGCTGTTCGAAAAATGGTCGGCTCGGCCATGAATATCATTGTGCAATGTAACCGCTATCACGATGGGGGACGACGTACTTCTCATATCAGTGAAATCTTAGGTGTTGATCACAATGGAAACTATATTGCCAAAGATATTTTTAAATGGGTTCAAACTGGGAAAGATCCGGAGACTCATCGCTATATTGGTGAGATGGTTCCCTGCAATTATGTTCCGAGTTTTTTTGAAGAAATTGTCGTTAACAAACTACCATTTCCAAAGCAGCTCTTTATTTCTCCCGAATGGGCCAAAAAATTATTGAAACAAGCGGCCTAAAGGGACGTTCCCCATGGTGGCAATTTTTCGAACAATCGTTGCAAATAATTTTCTCATTAAATATTTTTTCGTTTATATTTTTTCTTTAACTACTGCCATTGGTGGAGCACAAGTTGTAGAGGATAGTGCCGGTGGTGAGTCCGCTAATGAACCCAATGCAATTAATTACAATGACCCATGCTTTGTTGGGCTTCGCCTTTACCCAGATTTGCGGCCGAACTTTATTCGTCTCGCCATGGAATTCCAACCTGGCGGGCGAGATGCTCCTGAAAGGACGAAAGATAAAGTTTGGGTGAGTGAAGTGTTTAATTTGGATCAGGTAACAGGATCGGGGAGATACAATTTTTGCCTTAAAGATTTTGGCAAAAGACCTGCCAGTACTTCGTTTGTTAATGGAATTCCTAACGAAGCACTTGGACCGGCCTTGGGTGTTTTGGCCGGTACGTTTGGTCCAAGTGTGGACCAGACAATAAGCAAGGGACCAACCTTACTTATTGGATACAATTCAGATTTTGATAAAAATCCTGATGAAATTTTAGGTAAGGTTCGCGGCGGTTTGGGTGGGAATATGGCCTCGATCGATTATAGTGTGAAATTCAAAATTCAATTGGAATTACTCCATGCCCTCCATCCTATCTATAAAAAAGATTGGGGACCGTTAATGTCGATTCAGTTTGGTGATGGATTTAAAATTGTGAAACTCTCATTCCAAAATTTAATTCTAGATTACCAGGCAGAAGGACAATACGAAGGAAAACATACTGACGGCAGGACAATCCAAGTCTATCCCATGGTAGACTGCCCTTGAGATTAAAAGTCGATACCGTCTTCGTGGATTTTGAATTCGAGATGACTTAAATTTTGGTTAACGGCATCATCTACCATTCCTTTCAGGTCGTGGGTCGATAGTTCGGGATCAACACCGAAATCGCCACAGAATATTTCTAGAATGGCCAAGGAATCTTCAAGTTCGTTGGGACGTTTCATCTCTTTGGTGGGAAGGCGAAGTATAATTTCACTCTGGTCATTTATAAATTGGACTTCAATATTCATTGGGCTACCTCATTGTATTGCTTGCGTTATTATACAAAGAGGCAAGGACTTTGCAAAATTATTTGGCCGCGTCACTTTTAATAAGGCGAATTTGTTTATTTTCTTTCTCGCGCAAGCGACGAATGAGGTTTTGCATAAAAAACCAATACACTTTATTGGCCATGGCGGTTTCACTTTGAAGTAAGGTGAAAAATTTCTTTTTCTCTAAAATAATGACCTTTGTTTTTTCCATGGCCTTAACAGTTGCTGAGCGAGGAGCATCATCAATCAAGGCCATTTCGCCAAAATAGGCACCAGGAGCAAGATTATTAAGCACGACATTTTCGCGGAAAACCTGCATTTTCCCTGACAGGACAATGTACATTTCTTGTCCTTTTTCTCCTTCCTTAATAATTAGATCTCCGGCGTTAAAAGATTTGACTTCAATGGTTTCTAAAACCTTCATGAGTTGTTGAAAGTTGAGATCAGAGAATAATGGGATTTTTTTTAAGGTTTCCAATTTTTTTGCCGCCAGAGATTGGGCTTCCATACTTTTCGTTGTCTGGATATCCGTGGCCCCTTTCATCGCCTCTAACATTATAACCGTTACGTTATCATGGGCCCCGCGATCCAAGGTTGTTTTGATAAGACCTTGGGCCCCTTGCTGCAATCGATTGGGGTCATCTTTGCCAGCATGACCTAGAAAATGCGCCAACTCAGGATTATTTAGATGCTTGGTCAATCCGTCACTACAAAGGCAAAAGACATCATGAGGTAAGACTTCAACCACGAGGATGTCCGCATCGACAGCCTCTTGGATACCTAAGGCCCGCGTAATAACATTGGCACGGGGGTGATTCTCGGCCTGTTCTTTGGTGATAATACCCTTGGCCAACATTTCATTAACCATTGAGTGGTCTTGAGTTAATTGATGGATATTGCTTTCACGAAATAAATAACATCGACTATCGCCAGCATGGGCAATAAATAAATTTCCACCACAAAATAAGGCCATGGCCATGGTTGTTCCCATACCCTTTTGTCCTGAATTTTTTTGACCTTGATCGTATATTTTTCGACAGGCCATCTGAATGGCCTCATCGATGCAGGCCTTTACCTTGTCGCGATTTGTGTTATTAGGATCTTCTTGAAATTTATTTAGCAAAGTTTTATTTTTTTCAATTTCACTAGCTATTGTTTGGCAGGCCAATTGACTTGCAATCTCACCTGCGTTGTGGCCGCCCATACCATCACAAACGATATAGAGGCCGAGGTCTTCTTTTACGAGAAAAAAATCTTCATTATGATTTCTAACTTTTCCTGTATTGGTAATGCCCACTGGAAACATTTTCACGCAGTTTTTTCCTTCTTCAAAGGCCAGAGATTTTTAATTGACCCTTGCCAGCTATTCGGAATTACAGGCAAAAGAATGAGTCACTGGGCATAGATTTTTTGCCAATAGTGATGGGAAAGAAGAAATATTGAAGTATAAGAAGGGCAAGGATGCAGTATTCAAGTGTTTACCAGAATACTGCATTGTTTTGGGTGGTCTTTTAATCCAGGTCAATTAGTCAAATATGAAGTTCATGGCGTCGCGATCTTGATAACGGTAGTCGCCTGAAGGGTTAAGCGTGGACGAATATTTATACTTATCCTTTAATTTTCTTCTATACTTGGCAAGCTCTCTATCAAAAGATTGCTGGATTTCAAAGGCCTCAAGATAGGGCTGAGCTTCATGTTTTTGATAGTCGCGAATCATGGGTACATATTCAGTTTGATCAGAGGAGACCAATTTTTTCGCATCAAACTTAATTACCCACGTGGCCATATTAAGAAGTTGTTTTAGATATTCATCTCTCACATCTGAAATTTTAAATTGATCTTCTAACTCTTTGGCCAACAGATCAGACAAAATAAGATTTTTTGTCTCTTCTTTTTGATAAAAAGCTTCACTTGCAATATTTCCTTTCAAATAAGCGAACCCGCTATTAATGGCCGTGCGGAATTTGGTCCTGGCCTGTTCACGATTTGCTCCTTCTTTAACTAAAACCGCAAGTGAATATAGCCTTGCCATCATTAAATCTTGAAAATCACCGTTCGCTGATTTCATAAATGATTCTTCACTGTCGGCCTGCTTTTTCTTCAACTGATCAATTGTATTTTCACCACTTAGTTGCAGGGCGATCTGTTCATATTGAAGGAGTCTTGCCAACTTGGCATCACCATAAAGAACATTTTTTTGTTCACTAAGTTTTGCCAAAATAGCGCGATATTTTTCAAGATTTCTGCTTTTAATGACTTGTAAGCTGCTTTCCTTTAAAGAGAAGGTATTAATTTTTTTAATTAATGTGGCCATTAGAGGGCGCTCTCTCATGGCCTGTTCAATTTCAACTTCTGTCAAATTTTGTTTTGAAAAAAGTTGATCAATTTGAGCACGGGCCTGCTTGTTAAGTTCATAAATAGCAGTGATATTTTGAAAGTAATTTGGCTTGGCCTTTGGATGGGCGGCGAAGAATTCAGATTTATTGACCTCTGAAACGCGAATTTGCTCACGAGCTCGTTCATTTTGTGCCTTGAACCAGCGGAAATAGGTGTCAAGAAGTGATTCGCCTTGACGATGTGGATATTGGGACTCAATTAAGAATTTTGCAAATTCTTTTCTTGCAAATTCAATTCCCTTTCCCTGATCCAATAATGATTTTAATATATCATGTTCGGCATCATCAGTAAGCTTATAGAATTCATTTTGAGTTGTTCTAAAAGTTCTACGTTCTTTACCTAGCTTGCGTGCTTCTTCTTCTAAAATTTTATAATAAATTAATTGCTTTAAAGCTGGGCGCCACCACTCATAAATCCAGTCGGCCTTAAGTCTCTTATATTTTTCAAAATCGCCATCGGCTTGTTTAAAAAGATCAATCTTCTGAGAATCAGACATGCGGGAGTGTTCAATAAATCTTTCTAATTCTTGGTTAGAGATATTTTTCCTATTAAATTCAGCCACAGTCCAGCGGCTTGGATATTCACTTCTTTTTTTAGGTGGTGGTGGAGTGGTATCTTTATCAGGATTGTCTAGGATTGATTGCATGGTCGTGTAATCAAGTTGAAAAAGGTTTGGCAGAGTGTAGCGTCCTGATCCTGTGCCTGAACCTTGATTCAAACCTAGCCAAGGTGATGGATTGGCCTGGGCCGAGGCAGTCGTTGCAAAAGCAGAAGTGACAGTAACGGCCAATGCCAGTGTGCGGAAAAATTTTTTAGTTGAACCCATAAACCCTCTCACAATTTTCATCCCCATGAAACTAACCGGCAAAAGGGCAGTGTTCCCTTTAAGTTGCTATTCTTCTATAACTTCTTCATTACCAGTTTCTTCATTGTTGCGCTCAACTTGTGGACCAAAGAGGTATTCCTCATTTTTGTTATTTTCACGCAAGCCAAAACGGTAAGTTAAGGCAATGCCAAAGATAACTTCGTGCTCATTTCTCTCAACGTAGTTGCGGTAACGAACTTCAACACCTGCACTCAAGTTTTTTGTTAAATTGGCCTTAATGCCAAGACCCAATTCATGAAGTGCATTTTGCACATATGAGTATTCAAGAACAATGTCGGTGGCGCGATGAACTTTGTACATTAGGCCACCAGTAAGCGCGAAAGACGAGTTTGGATATTGAGGATTGTTAGAAAAGTAAATACCTTCAACCCAACCCACGAGATCGCCATTTAAGGCCTCACCGATTAAACCAACAGAAGTGCGGCGCTCATGGCCAGTATTAAGGTGATTGTTACCCATTTCAGCGTGCGACACTGTTAATTGCCAGTGTTCAGTTAACATCTTGCTTAGGCGAACTGAAACACCATCAATGCGACCTAATTCTAAATCACCACCCTTTGTTTCAAAGGCAGAAATTTCAACTTTATCGAATAGGCCAAAAAGACCCTCAGTCAATTCAACAGTGACACCGTATACTTGGTCGATACGTTGAAGTTTTAAAAGTGGGTTGTTCGCAAACAAAGGCATGGCCTGAACATTTTGCCCAAAGGCAATTGGGTGTTTACCAACGACGATGGCCAATGGGACGCCACCAACTTCACGAATTTCAATATAAGCTTCGCGCACAAATTCTTGCAGGCTAAAATTGTCGTTTAGACCCACACCTTGTTCTTTAAAGATATGCTCTAATTTAGAAGTGACCACAGCGCGAATTTTATTTTTCCAAGCAGCACTTAGACTAATATAAGAATTTTGTAGGTTAATTGAAGAACCATTGGCGCGTGTACTCGCCATACCACCTGCCGTGATTTCACCATTCACATCAAAAGTGAAATCGTCACCCAGTAATTTTTTGTCTTTATTTGCATCATCGCCCGCAAAGGCCAAGGTTTGCGACCACAGGGTCAAGCACAGACCAGAGTGTACTAGACCACGTCCGATTTTTTTCAATGATGTTTTCACAGGCAACTCCTTCACAAATTTCCTAAGTTCTATTAAGTATGCGAAACCCAATAGTCAGATTTTATAAACAGCCTATAATATCGCCATGCGTTAATTAGCTGGTAGGGACTGTGAAATTTCTATAGGAAATTGACTTGGCCGTGAGGAGTCTAGACACCAGGGAAAAGAGTTCTTCTAGTTATTTCAGTAGGTTATATCTGTGAGGTGGCCCGGGCGGTTAGCTTGGTGAGAAGGTCTTCAAGGAGACCCAAAACCTGCTTACGGTGGTGAACAAAAATGGCAGCAAATAGGGGGGAGGCCGTCTTTCTTTCCTGCTCCTCCTCCAAATTAGGCCAAAGATCGATGCGAACCTGACCGTCAGGCCTTAGATGGCATTCCAATTCTATACCCACCGCTTGAATCACCAGTCGATATGTGACTGCTAATTTTCCAAAATTTTGATCATCAGTTTGAGTGACCAACTTTTGCCAACTCATTAATAAGGGAAAGGTCTGCGTGGTTGCAGAGGTGTGTCCCTCATTTCTTGTTTCCAGGGCCTTCTCCATTTTGTTTTTAATCTCTAGAAGATATTCCCAGTGGGGGGCTTCCTCATTGGGGGTAACGAGAGTAACAGGATTAAGTAAATTAACATTTTGGCCAAGATTAAAAAATAGCTGGGACAAAAAGGTGCTCACAAAACCCTCTATGGAAACCACAATTTCCGGTCTTGGTTTTGGGATAAAATATTTAAAGGAAATTTTTTTTTGGCCTTCAGCTGTTAAATTACTTGTCTGAATGGCGATATTTTTCCAGGGCAATCCTTCCATTTGCAAGGTGGCAGTTTGGCCTTGAAGTTTTAATTTTTGTTGGGGCCCCATCTTTATAGAAAACACCAATTTTTGCACTGGCAATAAAGGCCCACCGTCTTTTATCCTATTGCTGATCTCATTACTGATCTCATTGCTGGGGAATTCCATTAGCAGGGTCATGGATTCCATAGGGTGTTCTACGGCAAAGGACTCTGAGCGCCCTTCGGCTGGGAAATTCCAAGATTCAAGCCACCTTTTTAATTCTCTTTCCTGGGATAGGAGTTCCCAATTATGCAGGTGATAGAGTGGCCAAAAATTTTTCCAAGTTTGCAGCATATTTTAAGTTCTTTAGGGCCTTTTTTAGAGGTGCCATTTAGCTAAAAAGGTCCGCCTAGTCTAGCCTAGATTGACCACGCATCCAACGCCCCTGGTGCCAGTAATTTTTGGCATTTTTAATTGATTTTCTAGCAATAAATGAAAATTGGCGAATTCGCAAAAATCGCCATAAGCCATTGTAATTAATGAGGAAAACCAGGGTGTAGCAATTTCTCATTTAAAAGAGAGTAAAATGGTTGTAATGAAAACATTTCATTTTTTTAACGACATTAAAAGTGGGGCTGATTTTGTTTGGAGCCGACTTGGTGTGCTGACTCTATTGGTACCCATGCTGGCAATGCTTCAGATCCAAACGTTACAGGCCAGTGGGCGAGGAGAAGATCGCTCCGACGCAAAATTTTTTGCTCCTGAAGGGCCGGTTTATTACGTCAAAGGTAAAAAACTCGGAGGCCAGTTATCCCTTAAGCTGATTTTGGAAGATGGTAGTAGGGAGGCTTCTGTAGCGAAGAATTTCCGAGGTGTGGTTAAACTTCCTTCAAATTTGTCCCGTTCCCATAATTATTTTCTTAAAAATATTGATCGTGCTTGGTTAGTTATTGATGGGCGTTTGGAATGTGAATTTCGCGCCCATAACATATTTAGTAAATCCATGCACCTCGAGCGATGTAATGACCGTCGCGCTAAAGAGGGTTCCCATGTCTCTGTAGACAGCGGAATTTCCCTTGAGGCCCGCGCGAGTAATCGGCATTTTCAGGCCGTGGTTGAGGCCAACATCACCGTGGTTAGTGCAGACAATGAGGAAGTGGGTTTAGTTTTTCCTTATATCAATCCTTCTCCAGGACAAATTCTTCGATTCAATGGAAATTCGTGGGTACCGCGCGATTATATTAAAGATGGCGTTAGCGCGGGCGACATCCTTTCTTGGGATGGCCAGAATTGGTCACCTAAGTCTCTCGATGTCTTAGAAGGTCCACAGGGCCCTCAAGGAATTCCTGGGATTCAAGGTGAAATGGGGCCGCAGGGGTTACCAGGCGTGGCGGGAGCACCGGGAGTGCAAGGGACCCAAGGAGCGCAAGGAGCGCAAGGAGCCCAGGGTGACAAAGGGGATAAAGGTGACCAAGGTGACGTCGGTCCTCAAGGCCCAGTCGGGGCACAAGGTCTCCAAGGGATAGCAGGGGTGGCCGGTGTTGCAGGTGAAAAAGGCGATAAAGGTGATAAGGGCGATAAAGGTGATAAGGGCGATAAAGGCGATGTCGGTCCTCAAGGCCCAGTGGGAGCTCAAGGCCTACCAGGCGTTGCAGGTGCAAACGGTGATCAAGGCGACATCGGTCCTCAGGGGCCGGCCGGTCTCCAGGGTCCACAGGGTCTCCAAGGGCAACCTGGTGTGGCAGGGCCAAAGGGGCCTAAAGGTGATAACGGTGATGTGGGGCCACAAGGTCCAGTCGGCGCGCCGGGCAGTAATGCCACCGCCGAATTTTATACTGGCGTTGGATTAATCGGTGGAATTGGCGGAGTGATAAGAAATGGTGATTCCGTGTCTGTTAATGTGGGAATCAATGCAGGACAAATTCCTCAATTGAATGCTGCTGGCAAACTACCAGCTGAAATTATGCCTGAGTTGAACGCGCCCGCTTTACGCGTGGCCTATGTGAAAGATGTGAAGAGTGCCGGGGTTAATGGTGGAACATGCTCACCCGGCTCCTGGCTCATTCGTGATTTAAATAGTCTTGAAGGTGGCCAAGGTTTTGCTTCAGTTGCCGGAAACGTTTTCACTTTGACACCTGGGCGCTACTTAATTGAAGGTGAAGCGCCAGCATTTTTATCTAATATGCACCGGGCCCGCATTTTTAATGTGTCGGGAAATCAAGTTGCAATCTATGGTTCTTCCGCCATGGGTAATACTTCATTTGGTTCGCTTACGACTTCAATCTTTAGAGGAGAGGTGGTCGTTTCCATGCTTTCGTCCTTTAGGTTGGAGCATCGCTGTAGCACTCAAATGGCCACAGTTGGCTTTGGTGTCGCTAATAATTTCGGTGGACCAGAAATCTATTCTCAATTAAAAATTATTAAGCTCGAATAAATTCAACTTAATTTAAATGATGTAGATTCAAAATTCTTTTGATGAGGGATTCGGGTGCTTTGGCCAAGCGACGTTCCTCATAGTCGAAGAAGGCAAAATTAAAACATGCTTCTACTGCGATCATAGGCGGGCCATTTTTATCTAGATCCTTTATCCATAGTCTTTGCCAAAGCGTCCAACGTGTTCCTGAGGGAACGCCTGGCAACACTTCGGCCAATAGAGTCTGGCCTCTAAAGACTTCTTTTTTGTAATCAACTTGAAGATTGGCCAATATGATTCCCAATTTAAAACTTGGTTTGTCTTCCGATTTTGTTTTCATTTCGCCATCGACATCGCCTTCAGATAAATGAAGTGACTCTAAAAACTGTATTCGTGCTTCGTGCATTAATGTGATGAGTGCATCATGTCCCGCATGGCCACCATAATTAATAGATGAAATGGTGACAGGAATGGGTGATTTAAAAGAGAATAATTCTGAATGTGTGGGCCAGGCAATTTTAATTTTATTTGGTCCAAGTTCCTCTATTAAATTATGCTGTTCTCTATTATTCATAATTATCCCAATGATTTTTGAGCCTTAAGTGTAAAGGATATTTGCTCCATTTTCACCCTTTGCTATCGGATTTTGCAGCGAAACAGGACAATCTTTATCTTTTCGCATACAATTAAAGAGTTATAGGCAGTGAGTTTTTGAATTCATGATTCCATTAAATAAAATAAAAACATCAGGACCTACCGCTCTTAAGCGGATCGGATTTTATGACTCCGGAATAGGGGGACTCTCTGTTTTAAGAGAAACGAAGAGGCTGTTGCCTGAGTGTGAATATCTCTATGTGGCAGACGATGAGTACGCTCCCTACGGCGATAAAGATTCGGCATTTATCATAGAACGAGGTCGAACCATTCTTTCCTTGCTTGAGTCCCAAGGGTGCCAGATGATCGTCGTGGCCTGTAATACGGCCACTGCTGCTGGAATTGATCAATGGCGCCAAGAATTGACCATTCCCCTTGTTGGCGTTGAACCCTACCTCAATGCGCTTAATAAACATCCAGAGCTAAAAAATACAGGACATAAAACCCTGGTCATGACCACTGTAAGGACATCCAAAAGTGATCGCTTTTTGGAATTAAGAAAGCGGCTGGATCCCGAGCAAAAATTAATCTACACAGCTATGCCGGGGCTTGCTTCACTCATTGAGCAGGCCTTCTATAATAAAACTGCGACTGGCAGAGAATTAGAACAAGTGCTGGAGCAAGAATTATCTCCATTAAAAAAATACGGCGCGACCCATGCTATTTTAGGTTGCACCCATTACCCGCTTATTCAGAAAAAAATTGAACAAGTTTTGCAACTGCGGGCCATTTCTCCCTGTCAATCAGTTGCCCAACGAGTAAAAGAATTGGCAGAGCAAAAGTCTTTATCGCCTGGGACGGGACAGCTGCCCATCGCAGGTGATTTTTCAACCTCATTTGCCTTTTATTCAAGTAAGGAAAAACAGTGGAAGGAAGTCAACTTTGAATCCCTTTGGCAGCGAATTGACCAATGGGGCCAATGATTTAAATCTCCTTTGTTGTGCTTACAAATGACAAATAATCCTCTATAATCTGGCGCATTCATTATTTAATATTTCGAACTTTGAGAAAGAGGAGATTATATGGCCCCAACTTTTGATAGTGCTGCTAGTAAATTAAGCAAAATTCACGCTCGCCAGATACTCGATAGTCGTGGCAATCCCACTCTCGAAGTTGAGGTTCACGACAATCAAGGCCATAAGGCCTTTGCTGCAGTTCCCTCTGGCGCCAGTACGGGAAGTCGCGAAGCTTTAGAATTGCGCGATGGCAATAAAAGCATTTATTTGGGCAAGGGCGTACAAAATGCCATTAAAAATGTTCACCAAGTTTTGGCCCCAAAACTAATTGGGATGGGCACTATCAAGCAAAGAGAAATTGATCAGCTAATGCTTGATTTGGACGGGACAGAGTATAAGTCAAAATTAGGTGCCAATGCTTTATTGGGAGTGAGTTTGGCGGTCGCAAGGCTAGGCGCCTTGGCCAGTGGAAAATCCCTTTATAGTTACCTCGCCCACGATCTGCATGCTCCTCATCCAGGGGCCGCCAAGGCCGGAACTGTTTTGCCTACACCGCTGATGAATATTATTAACGGTGGGGCCCATGCTTCTAACAATTTGGACATTCAAGAATTTATGATTGTGCCGCGACTTAAAAAAAGTTTTAGCGAGAATTTAAGGGCCGGAGTCGAAGTATTCCATGCTCTAAAAAAGGTTCTTGATCAGGCCGGTCATTCGACCAACGTTGGAGATGAAGGTGGATTTGCTCCTAATTTGCAATCCCATGAGGAAGCTATTCTCTCAATTATGAAGGCCATCGAAGCCGCTGGTTACAAAGTGGGTGAGGAAATTGCCCTATCACTTGACTGTGCTAGTAGTGAATTTTTTAACGAAGGTACTGGTAAGTATAAGATGCAGGGAAAAGAGTTCACCAGTGACGACATGATTGGGTATTACTCAGGTCTCATGAAAAAATATCCGATTTACTCTATTGAAGACGGTTTGGCAGAAGGCGACAAAGATGGTTGGGTAAAGCTAACTAAAGAGCTTGGCGCTAAAGTGAAATTGGTTGGCGATGATTTGTTTGTCACCAATAAAAAAATTCTGGCCAGAGGTATTGAGCGTAAAGAGGCCAACGCCATCCTAGTCAAAGTTAATCAAATTGGAACTTTGACTGAGACTTTTGAAACGATGGATTTGGCCTTTAAAAATGGCATGGTGAATATCGTCAGCCATCGCTCAGGAGAAACGGCTGATAGTTTTATTGCAGATCTTAGTGTGGCCACAAGTGCTGGCCATATTAAAACAGGATCGGCCAGTCGTTCAGACCGCCTAGAGAAGTACAACCAACTACTTCGTATTGAGGAAGAGTTGGGAGAGCGCGCAGTGTATGTTCCAGTGACCTTGATTTAATTTAGGTTTCCTAGACCCACACTGTGTGCCAAAAGTTTCCTCACTAGATATTGAGGGACTTGGGCCAGGTGATGGAGTCGAAGATGAATCGTTTATTAGATCGGACTGCTGATCGAAAATCTTTTTGGACCCTCAAATTTGTAAATGCTTATTTGGGCATGCAAGTGATCGCTTGGTCGCTTATGGCCTGGCTTGATATCTTTTACTACGGTCGTGGAATAGTGCCAGAACATTTGGCCTGGTTTATTGCTGTAGGGGGACATTGGTGGTTTTATTGTCAAAATAAAACCGTTGAATTTTTTCCTTGGCATGCCAATTTTGGTCCGGCCTTGCTACTTTTTGAGGCCTTCAGTACTTTGCTTGTTTGTCATTATTATGGAATTTATCACCAGAGTCCTCTGTTTCTTATTTTCCTTTCTTTTCCTATTGTGGCCGGCAACATTATTTATCTTGAAGGCCTAGGGCCCCAAGGTAGTCAAAGCGACATTGCCGAAGGAAGTCGAAGGGCGGTCGCGTATTTTTTTGTTATGATCCTTGGCATTTTCATAACGTCAGGCCTACTGGCCCACGCTTGGGGACAACGGGCCATCGCTAATCCGCTTTTATCTTCGAATATTTCCTCCTCCTTTTTCCAATTTCAAGTCTCCTTATTATTTTTGTTGGGGATATTCGGATTGTCCTGGTACGGGCTGGCAATCGGGAAAATTGAACAAAAGCATTTTATTTTTGATCTGTTAAAAAAAATGCATAGGCATTTTAAGCGTCATGGCCAAATTGGAAGCGGGGTTGTCGATGGCCAAGTCAACGATCAGGGAAGATATTTTGTTTCTTCGCCCTATAGTGAAGAAAGATTATTTTATCATGATCTAATCAATCAATTGCACGGCATGGGACTTTTTTTGGAAGGTCATAACAAGGGAGAGTTGACCTCTGCCAATCTTGAATTGCTGCAAAAAGAAATTAAGTTAACCCAATCAATGGTAGAAAATTATTTTCATTTGCCGCATAAAAATTCGGTAAGTGGGTATTTTGGTAAGGCCAAATTTGTAGATTTATTGCCAATGATAGAGCAACAGATTGATCGCTACTGTCGCTCCCAAGGTATGCAGGTTCAAGTTTTCAGATTAGGTGATTTATCCCTCGACCGGCCGGTGGCCAAGCAGCAAGAATGTACAGTGCATGCTCCGTCCTTAATGCGAATCACCACCAATATTTTAAAAAATATTTGGGAGGGAAAGGCCATGCAAGTTGAAATATATTTTGAGTCAGAAGCTGGCCATTTATTTTTGACATTTAAAAATTCAAAATTGGGTGGCCTAAATAAATCTGAGATGGCCAATGTTAGTAGTGAAGGACTTGCGCAAATTATTCTAACTAGCGCGCGCGATCACCAAGAGGAATTAGGTCACGACACTTTTGATTCAAGAGAAGGGAATGGCTTAGAAAGTGTTGATTTGCTCTGTCAAAAGTTGGGCGGGCAAATGCAATTTCAATTCGAGAACAATCATTGGAATACCAGTATTCGCTTACCTTATTACCACGAAGATGAATCACTAAGCGTTGGCACTACATCCAATGACTTAGCGATAAAAAAGAAGGCCGCCTAGCCTTGGATGTTTGGAAAATTTTATTTAGTTGAACAAAATCATTATTCAGGAGATACTTGAGAGCGAGACTACTTTTAAGGTAGTTTCACTGGGGACCTCCATTGTATTTCATAGGCCTCACATTTGACGTTCACCATGGTCACTATTCTCGAGCACGCTTTCTTCAAGATCGATTTAACCAAAAACCATTTCCTGGAAGAACTGAGCCGATGGCCTTGTTGCCACCCTTCTCCTTAACTTCCAAGCCTAATACGAGACAATATGGCGTCTTAGAGGAATTGATTGAAGATCATTTGGCATTATTTGAAACGGAGCGAATCTGTCAGATAAATTTCACCAATTTGGAATTTGGCCCAGCGGGAAGGCCGGCACTCTATTTGAACCCTAGCTTGCCTGAAGAATTTTATTTTTTGCTTGAAGATCTTTACGCCACCCTTTGTGCTAATGGGGCACGGTTTAAAGAAAGAAATTATAATGGGCCTCACGACCAAAGAGCGCAACATGAAAAACCCCTCTGGCCATTAGCTCGCGGTCTCGATGGTGAAACATTGGCCATGCTTGTAGCTCGTGCTCAAGAATTACTACCAATGCCAGTTCAATGTAGACCGCTATCAATTGATTTTTTTGAGAAGGGGCGAGAAGGGCAGTGGTGTTCCCGCCGACTTTTTGCTTTCAATGGCCGCCGGCTCAATAGTCACGCCGAATTGGCTTTGACCGGTAAATAGACCGGCAAATAGACCGGTAAATAGGCGGCAAATAAATTTTAAAAAAGTTCGCCAATATTCTGTCACCCTTACACAACCTTTTGTTATAATGGGCGCATGAACTTTTTGCAGCTTACTCTGATTATTATTCAAATGTGTGCGGTGTTTAGCACCACGACTGCTCTCTATGCAAGAGAAGAAGCTGGCATTGGTTCTTCTGGACTTGTGTTGGAAGAGGAAGAAGATTTTAGCTACAATAAGAAAACACTCAAGCGAACCGCGACCTATAGGCCTCAAGCAGTTACTTTAAATAAAAAGGGAAGAGAATTATTTTTACGAGGCGAGTTCTTTAATAAGACCGGAACCTACGACGTCAATGGTAGTTTGGTAGAGGACACCAATACGGCCAATGATACCTATTCGGAAATGGATGGTATTGCCGGTATTAATTATGGACTGACAGATCGTTTTGAAATCGATAGTGAATTGCGCTTTCGCAACAATTCCTCTGAGACATCTCGCGGTTCAGCCAGTAATAGTGGGCTTGAATCACTTCTTATGCGAGTGGTATTTGGATTTGGCGCTGAGAAAGATTTTTATTACGGCATGACAGCTGGCTTTAGACAAACATTCTATTCGCCTAATGAATATGCCAGTGGACAAACAACTCCGGCTGATGAGCTTGTGCTGGGTGAAGGTGGAGTGGACCTGACTTTTGGTGGTCTATTTTCTTATCATGTGTCCCCTCATACTTGGTTTTCTACTGAGGTTAGCTATTGGAGAAGGCCAGCTCATATTAGTCCAGAGTTAAGATATAACGCCCATCTTGCGTGGCCCTACAGTAAGATTGCCTTCCTTTTGGGTATGGATGGTATTTATTCTATGGGGCAAGACGAGTTCACCAATGACACTAATAAAAAACCTCCTCGGGCGACGGGCGCTACCTCCCGCTATAACTCGATAAACCGTTCGGAAGTTGCACCTTATATTGGGATGAATATTGGCATTAAAAATATGCGCCTCGACTTCAAATATTCGCAGGTGGTCGCTGGCAGCAGCACGGACCAGGGGAGCACCTATATGGTGGCCTTAGTCTTTGGCCAAGAGGGCATTACCAGCGACGATAGAAAAGTTGCAAAATTCAAAGAGTACCATGTGGAAGCTTCAATCAGTAAGGTCAGTCCGCGCGGGAAATTTTGTAAAATTGACCAGGGTCTTGATGGTGACGTTGAAAAGGGAATGAAAATAGATTTTTTTAAAACTGATTTTTTTGGTGGCAACATCCTAGTTGCTTCTGGTGATGTGTATGAAGTCGGTCCTGATTGGGCCATCGTCCGGATCCTCCAACATTTTAGGCCTGAAATTGATCTTACTGTCGGCCTTACAGCGCGTGGCTATTAATTATAAATGTTCTCAGGGCAGGGTCATAGTCTGATTAAAAAAGTCAGTCGTTCATCATAATTTTATTGAACAGGCAAAAAGATTTCATGGATTTACCTCAATCTCGTATTAGAATAGAAATAAATCTTTTGTCATTTAAAAGGTAGGAATTATGGCCTTAGAAAAGGTAATTTTAGTTTGTCTGTTCGTACTTGCGGGGCTTCTCGACGTTGCCTTCGCTAAACGTTTTACCAGTCAGTATACCGAGTTTGAGTTACCTCCTGGATGGCAGTGTGCCTTGGAGGGAACAGAATGGGTGTGCCAAAGTGAAAATGAAGAAAGAAAAAAGGAAGCAATTATTATTTTGGCCGCCAAAATTCGCGGGCCTCAAGATAGTTTGGATCAATATCAAGCCTACCTAAAAGGACAGAAAACTTTTACTCTTCCTGGTGGACGTACCCAAGTTTCAGAAGGGAAGTATGCTTCGGTCAAAACAATTAACGACCATCAGTGGGTCGACGCTCTTCACCTCGCTTCTGAAGTTCCTGGTTTTTATACCCGCTATTTGGCCACAGTTAAAGAAGACCTTGGTGTGGCGGTTACCTTCTCAGTGGCCAAGGACCACTATGCTGCTTATCAATCAATTTTTGATAGCATTGTTGCTACCTTGAGAGTTTTTCGTCAGAAAGCTGCTACGGGTGATTTTGCCTTGAAGAAAAAGGACGAAAACCTTTTGGACGATTCAACGTTTATTCCTGATCAAGGTGCCAATTCAGACATTGGGCAACAGAAGAAAGGGAAGGCAGGCGACGGCATGAGCGCAGGCGATATGGCCCTTTATGGTGGTTTAGGTGCGGCCCTATTGATTGGCCTAATGATTGCCAAAAAGAAGAAAAAGTAAAAGCAAAAGAAAGTGAAAGACTAAAAAGAACTAGAAAACAAAAGGCCCTCTTAGAAGAGGGCCTTTTTTTTTAATTTTTATTGGGTGCTGCTCCCGCTGGCGGAGCGCCTGGTGCCGGAACTGTTGTGGCCTTGGCATCAGTTTCTAATTCTTTTCTTTTAACAAAGAAAATTGGAAAGGCCGATCGACGATAGCGATTAGAAAGCTGTTCCCAGATGGAAACACCAGAATCCTTTTGAATATCTTGTTCAGCATTTTGAAATTGGTCCAAGGCATTAGCAGTGTCTACGTTTTCACTAGCGCCAATCCCTGATCCCGTTGATGAGTCATCATCATCAAAAAGTTTACCGCCACCTGAGGGAGGAGTGATCGCAGGGATTGAAACTCCAACCTTCTTTCCAATTTCTGCCAATTCAGCAATTTTTTTGGCGTCATCCTCTTTACTACTGCCGCTATTCATTTGATTAATTTTTGCCATGACGTCGGGTGATAACCCGTTTCTAACCTTGGCCATATCTCCAAATACCTTTTTACTAAATTCCTTTTCTAATTGCTCAAAGGACTTTGGATTTTTTTCACCCTTTTTCCTTAAGAGGTCCATATATTTTGCTTTCAATTTATCCGCCAACTTTTTATTTTTTTTAGCAAAGGATGCGCTTCCAAAATTACCAAAACCGGATGGAAGAGTTTCGTTCCGAGTCATGGCAATGACGCCATTGCGAGCGAGATTACCGTCTGAGCTTATGCCAGCAAAATCGGCCATATTAACGCCTGAAGGAATTTGCTGGCCACCAATTTTGGGAAAAGGTGTACATGAATTCGTCGCCGCGCAACCGCAATTTGGGTCATTTGTTGGCCCTGTATTTTGATTAAAGGTACCGCCACTACACCCGCCCAAAGGGCCAGGAACTGGATCGGGTGTGCTTCCTGAAGGTGGTGCTGCTCCCGGAGAACCAGGGGGTGGACTGTTAGGATTTGAACCTACAGCCGGGCCACCTCCAGCGGGAGGCGCATCAATTTTTGTTTTTAAGGCGTCGATGATATTTTGATAGGCCTTAGAGCGCTGCTCTAGCTTGGACTGAGAATCTGCAGCAATCACGGCCGCGAATATCATCATCCCGGCCATAAGGCCGAAAAATACGGCCCTTACCCAGCCACTTGTTGCTGAGACACTTTCCCACGATTTGTAGAATATTGTGATGCCTATGACTATGGCCGCAAATACTCCGGCAATAACAGACCACCAAGTTGCGGCATTGGCCTGCGCTTCAGGTATAAGCGAGTTAAAAATTTTTTGTACTGGGGCATAGTATTTTTCTTGGTATTGAGAATCTGTTAACTGTCCAGCATCTTTTGCATGAACGCGGTCGTATTGAGCAAATAAACCTTCAATATCATCTTTTGCAATGACGTTTAAATTTTCCAATAAGTAGATATTGACACTACTTAGTTTGTTTTTGGGAAAAATTAAATCGGGGACTTCAGTCTTGTGGTTATCGCGGTTATAGAAACTTTCTTTGAAATCGGATTTATAAATAAAATGGTCTAGTTCGTTTCTTTCTTGGGAAATGGAATAATAATGTTTGTAAATATCATTTGGATTAAATTTTTCTATATTTGAATTTGCAGATATTTTGTAGCAATTGTCCTGATAGGTTCCCCAAGAGGTGATTCTCCAGATTGCTTCCGCTATTGCCATAAGTGTTCCACCGACCATCAAACCCGAGGCAACATACAAGAACCACTTTCTCAATCCTGCCCAAGAAGCCGCGTCATCGGTTTTCTCTTTCGCTAATGTCATCAAGCGTGTTTGCTGATCGTTCAGAGTCTCGGAGCTAGATACAGCTGCCTTTGCTTCAATACCAGAACCAGAACTTTCGCCAACAAAGATTCTTCTGCCCCATGAAATCAACTCAAAAATTACTACCGCTGCACCCGCCGCTGTAAAAAATAATGTTGAAAATTGATTGGGACAAGTCATCCAATATACTGTGGCCATAAAAGCGATGAACAAGGCAAAGACAGACATGGCGATATCTTGTTGTAGCGCGGTGGCATTAATATCGCTGGACGAAGTTAAACCTTGTTCTCCGTTCGTTGGTGCGGCAGTGGTTACTCTGGCCTTGTTGCGATCGATACATTCCTGAATGAGCTGAGGAAACTCGTTTGGAATAGCACCACAATCTTCAAAGCCTTCTGGATTGCCTAGACCTGTTCCGGTACCAGAAGAAGATCCTGTACCGCTGCCAGTGCCTGAACCCGAACCACTACCTTCTTGGGCGTAGGCCTTGCTAAAGACGTTGATGTCGGTGACATGTTGAATGCCGAAACCCACAGTAAGAATCAGAAAGCTATGACACAAAATATGAATCATAATCCTGTTTAACTTTGAGAGAAAGGATTGAGAGTTTGAACCTTTCATGGCCCATTTCCTTGTTTGGAAGAAGCATTATTTTTATGGTTAAAAAATTTTGGATAAGCACTTTTGCGATATCGATTGGTGATGATAAGGAAGAGACTTGCGCTGTTGTCCTCGGAAATATCTTTTTCATTAACATCCAAAGAGTCGAGGGTTTTGGCGCTGTCTATTTCTTCAATCAAACCACTGTTAACCCCAGATTCGTCGCCAATGGTAATTTTTGGTGTCTCCATTTTTGGATTTGTCGCTTTTCCACCCTTTCCTAAGATTGAATTTTTGCCTAATTGATCGAGTACTTTATCCAATTCCTTTTTGTCGGCGTCACTATTTTTTGTTCCACCCATATAACTGGCCATAGCGCTCGATAAATCTTTGGGATTAATTTTATTCAAGGCATTTTTTGTCATTCCAATCATATCCTTTCTATACTGCCTTTCTAGCTCTTCAAGTGAAGGAGATGATTTGCCCGATTTCTTAAGTAAATCGAGATATTTTCCTGCTAATTGCTTTTTAAATTTGGCGCCTTTGGCCAGGGCCGAAACTGACGTCGAGGAGAGAGAATTTTTAAAACCTTTTCCACTGGCCAAATCTTGCGCCATTTTTTTCGGAGTTTCTAAGTTGCCAATAAAGTCTTGAGGCAAGTCTATATTTGAATTTTTTGGAATGGAGACATTGCCTTCAATTTTAGGCGAAGGATTTTTGCAACCAGGATTAGGCTTTATGTCACCATTGGCCATTCCACCAGATACACATTGGTTTTTAAAAAGTGAATCATCAATGGCGAGAGAATTTCCATCCAACGCTTGGATCGTGCTGTTGGGGGGAGGGGCGTCGTTGCCGCGGACATCTGGTCCTACGTTTTCAGTTTTGAGTCTAAGTTGCGCCAAAAGTTCATCATATTTACGAACTCTTTCTTCTAGTTGTTTTTTCTTCTCGCCAATAATAACGGCTGCGGCAATCGTAAAACCTGCAAAGACCGCCATGATGGCCGCGCGAGCAAACCCGCCGGTCGAAGCACCGGAGGAAAATCCTTGTTTTACTCCTGTCACCACCGCAATAATAATTGTCAATAATACCCCAATCATGCCTAAGGCAGCGAATACCGCTTCACCTTCGTTTCCTGCTTGGGCCTCTGGAAATATCTTATTAAAAATGGTTGCGATAAAATCCTTACCTGGAGAATTTTTATGATTAAAGGACATCGCTCCATGGCACTGATCGGGATATTTGATTGTTACAATTTCATGAAGTATACCTTCTACGAGGGCGACAACTGCAGCAACAATTTGAAAAGCGCCAATGACATAAGTCGCAGTTTCCCGCGACCCCGCGTGGTTGGCCGCTTGTTGGGTTTGTTCTTTGGCCTGTTTGATGGCCTCGGCTTGCACATCCAATCCTTGCTGGGAAACATTAGTTAAGATAGTAAGTCCCCGATCTGCGGCATTTTTGGATTGAGAAACAAGGGCAATTTCGGTAATTATAAACGCCAAAGAGGTAAAGAAAAATACCCAAGCAGAGGGTTGATCCACACAAGAGAATACCCATGTTGTCGCAGCGATGGCCGCAGCGATGGCCAAGATCATGGTGGCGAATTCCATGGTGTCATAAGCCGTGTTCCAATCTGAAGCATTTTGTTGACCGGACCCCAGATCTACAACTTGCCCCCGTTCCATATCTTGACGAAGTTGGTCGTTCAAACCGCCAGAGCCGTTGTCTTGATTAAACTGATCGCAAGCGCTTTGGTTTCGTGCACAAGCTTCGCTTTGGAGAGTATCAGCGCTTGGTGGTGTCGGAGTTGGCGATTGAGCATAAGCAGGAATAGGAATCGCAGCTTGAATAAAAAAGAGGATATTGGCCAATACAATGGCCGTATAGGTGCGGACCCTGAATAATAATCGCTTCATAATTGGTCCCTTCTTATCGGGTTTTAAGGCCCTTTTGATTAATTTTACCCCTAGCTCTTTAAGGCCCCCTCTTGTTTCAAGGGCTTGAGCGAAGAGGGTCAAGTAGAGCATAAAAATCAAGGACTTATAAAAGGCGAGGGAAGCCCAAATTGCCAGCTTTTTGGGGCAAGTGGCCGGCCATTAGAGGTGTTTTACGAGGTGAGCAAAAAGACTTTGCGCTAAAACTTGGGGCCGTTCTTGAAGAAGAGCATGGGCGACATTGGGCATGCTTAAGCACTCAAATCCCAATTGGTGAAAACGTTGCGCCGCCTTTTTATAACTTTCATCAAGGTCGCCAAAGACATAGGCACAAATAGGCGGGTTTTTGCTTTTATACTTAAACCAATTGTCGATGGATTGAACCATAATGGCGGGACTAAATCGCCTGCTTAAATAACGGTACTGCAATTCCCAGTGGGTGAGACAGTGGGGAAAAGCATCCAATTTGCGCGCTATTAATCCATTGAAAATTTCAGTTTTAGTGATTTGCCCAAAGAGGGGAAGTTGATACCACTGCTGCAAGAAATTATTTGCCATTGTCATAGCGGAGAGTAAATGACCATTGTTTGTTGATTTGTGATTTAATTCGCTTCGAACTGCTTGAAAGAAATTTTCAATTATTTCCTCCGCAGGGGATTGTTGTTCAACAATTTTTTCGCTTCTTCCACCTTCTTTTTCTTCTTCCACCTTTTCTTTTCTTGTGTTTTCTTCTCCCGTGCTCTCTTCCCATCTTGGATTAGCACTGAGGAGGATGAAATGATCAAGTTTTAAATTTCCTGTCCCTTGGGAAGCGCACATTTGAAGTGCCAGTCTTCCGCCTTGTGAATAGCCGATGAGGAGATTTTTAAATGTGGCCTGTTGAAACATTTTCTGCACAATGGAGGACAGACCTTGAAAAAAATAATTGAGATCATTGGCCATTAATTCCATGGTTCTTGCTTTTCTTTCGAGGGTTTTTCCCAAGTCAATTCCGGCCCACATTAAGTTGGTATTTGAACGTTGTGAAAGTTCTTGCTGTAAATAATTAAATGTTTCAAGAAAGTCGTCTTCCTGGCCCATAAAACCATGCAGGGCCATGGCAAAAAGAACGATTTTTTGGCCCTTTGGTATCTTGTTCGATTCGTTTGTGAGACTGCCATGAAACGAAAAGGCGATGGATTGATACACGCGGCCCCATTCTAAAAGATCGGTGGCCCTTGGCTTAATATTTACATCAGTATTTATAAAAAAGTTGTCAGGAGGTAAGGGCGCAATAATTTTAGGGCGCCAAAAAGGAGGTAGGACTTGTAAGCACTCCTTTATTTTATTTTCGTAAGGCAGAATTTGATCTGGGCCGGTAATTTCATTGCATTGGTAAAACAGCACAGGGCATTCACCTAGTCGTTCATCCGGCATCGCAAGAATTTTTCCCTCAAAGGCCTTGAGGCCGCTATTTCTCAGGGTGTTGAGAATGATTTCGGGATTAATTTTTTCTCCACCCACGTTGAGTAGGGTCGGGCGGCGTCCCTCCAATAGGAGGTAGGTTTGGGAATCTACATTGATCACTCGTCCATAATCGGGAGACTCGTACTCACCTTTATAAGACTGCCATTGACCATTTAAAAAATGTCCCAGGGCCAAAGTATCTCCCTTTATAGCAAAATGGGGACAATGATGATCTTGAGTTTCGTTGTGATCTTTGTCGCGTATATTTTCTATCAATCTGCCTTTATAGCTACGTAGCGGCCATTGATTTGAACATCCAATAGTCTTTGCCCACTCTTCATAAAGCAAAAATTCTTGCTTACTTTTAAAAAAAGGAGTCCCGGCTAATGTCCCCGCCGTTTCAGTTAACCCGTAGCTTGAGCTTAGGGTAAATCCTTGCTCTAGGGCATTTAATAACAATTCTTTATTTAGAGCACCGCCACCAACCAAGATCGCACCACAAGACTTTATCTGTTCTTTGGTTAAAGCAGCATGAACCAGATCATAGACTTGTGTAGGGACCAAAGAAACAAAGTCAGCAGGAATTGAGGAGGACTTTAAATAATGGGGCAAGGTTGACGTTTGAATAAGGGTTCCACCGACGAGAGCGGCCCGCCACATTACGGTATGACCGCCAAAGTGTTGCAGTGGTAGGGCCAACAAAAATGAAAGGGGTGAATGGTCCACATGGCGATTGAATAAAGGTAAATCTTCTCTGAAAGAATCAAGACCCCAAACAACATTTAATAGAAGACTTTTAAGCGAGTGAACAATAATTTTTTGAGTACCACTGGTACCACTGCTAAGAGCGGCCAAAATAGGCCCTCTAAATTCAGTGGATTCGGTTTGCTTTAAGTTGGATTGGTAAAAATCCCTCGAAAATTGAGGATGACCTAGCAGGACATTTCGACCATTTTTTAAAAACCAAATTAAAAGGGACAAACTTTCACAAGCATTTTTTGAAGTGAGAACTCGCCAAGGGCCGAAAGCTAAAAATGCATTTCTAAATTGAGGAAATTTTTTTATCAAATCATCTTCACTCAAAGTCGATAAAATTAAATCGAGCTGTTGAACCCATTTTGACCATGTAAGTTTGCTATTTTCTTCTGGTAAATGGAAAAATATATGCTCTGGAAAATCGGTCCCATAACCTCGAAAAAGTTTTAAAAGCGAATGAATTAAATCAGAGTTGTTAGGGGTATGTTGGTTAAACAGTTGGACTAGGTGTTCAATCCGATCGTGGTAAGTTAATGGATTTTTAGAATGATTCATAAAACGAGACTTTTAGCATCAATTTTTGAGGTCGCCCAGACCAAATTCAAACAGAGAATTTTGTATTTGGATATGGTCATCCTCTGATTGTGATTCCTGGTGGGTGTCTTTTTGGAAAACAACCCCGATGCCCAGAAGTCGCAGTGGACGATTCTCCCATCGCTTAATGGCCTGTTCTAAGAGTAGATAAAACTTTTCCTTAATTAAAGGTGAGGAAGGGGGTGATGGTTGATTTTTTGGACCGAGAGAACAGGATAACGTTCTGTTTTCAAAATCATGAAACTTTAGTTTTAAAACGATACCAGAAATTGATCGTTGGTCATTTTCCCTTGTTCTATATCTGTTCAATCGACCTTCTAATACTGGAAAGAGATCTTCTATGGCCGATTTCCATTCAAGTGGCCTAACGAGGTCTTGAATATAAGTATGTTCTACAGATAAATTTTTTCTTGCTTCTTGGGCCCATAAATCTCGTTGATCTATTCCATAGGCAAAGTTTTTTAAATCGAAGGCAAATTTGCCCAGAGTCTGTTCAAGGAGGGGGAAATCAAAATGTCTGATCTGCTGTAAATTTTTGATCCCAATAGCATTTAAACTTTTGAGTGTTGTGGGGCCAACTCCTGGGATCGATTTTAGGGGGATTTGCTCTAAAAAGGGGGCCACTTCGTGGGGGCGAAGAGTAAAAAAACCTTTCGGTTTTTTCCAGTCACTACATATTTTTGCCAAAAAAGCATTTGGGGCAATTCCGATTGAGCATGTAAGGCCAGTTTCTGATTCAATTCGGTGTTGCATCATCTTGGCCGCATCTTCGACATCATCAAAACTGGCATTGGAGAAAAGCAAATATCCTTCATCAAGTCCCATTTGGGAAATATGACTATTAAATTCGGCAACAATATTGAAAACGTCTCTGGAGGCGTCTTGGTAGCGAGAAAAATTGGGAGGAAGAAGAACAAGCTCGGGGCATTTTTTTACTGCGAGCTTCGTAGACATACCTGAAAAAACACCCTTTTTCCTGGCCAAATAATTGGTGGTCGCCAGCACTCCTCTTTCAAGCGCGGGGCCACCCACGGCGACAGGTCGATTGGCAAGTTCGGGGCGGTACTTCAATTCAACCGCAACAAAAAAGCAATCCATATCGAGGTGTAAAACCACGGCCACAGAAAAATCCTTTTTTTCTACTCTATTATTTTAAGCAATGGCGGATGAGACCTACCATGACTCCGGCCAATTTAAATTGTTCTGATTCATCATCCTTTGGAG
>Ga0172372_10000660_pt1 | contig 52911 bp, 44 predicted proteins | sample LakKiv5m_2_FD_114544 | JGI IMG/M metagenome (GOLD analysis project Ga0172372, IMG submission 114544) | Freshwater microbial communities from Kabuno Bay, South-Kivu, Congo - kab_092012_9.5m | ecosystem: Environmental > Aquatic > Freshwater > Lake | place: Democratic Republic of the Congo...
ACCTGCAGGTAGAAAGGATTCCCGGCCGCGGCCTGCCGACGCAGGAAGCCGATGGCGCGCGCCGTGACGCTGTCGGTCTGCTTGGGATTCTCGCGCAGCAGGTGCGAGGTCCATTTCTCCTCGCCGCCCTTCTCGGCATTGCCCTGCCCGTTGCCGGTGTCACCATCGCTTTCATCATAGCCGTAGGCCTCCGGCGGGCGGGCGGCACGCAGATCCCACTTCCCGACATGCGCCGCCCGATAGCGCGAGTCGATGCCCTTCAATACTTGGGGAATGGTCCGCCAGGGCATTCCTCGCCGCGGGGCATGCGTGCTGTCGAAGGGCTCATCGCCCTGCCGGATCGACGATTGCCCGAACTGGAGGCTCCGTCGCGTAGGTGAACAGATGGGGTCGGGCGCATAGCCGCGCGAAAAGCGCAGCGACTGCCGCGCAAAAGCCTCTATCCGCGGCGTCTCGTGGTAGTCGCTCATCGAGCCCGCTACGCGGTCGTCCATCCGGACAGAGAGCGAACTCCATCCCAGGTCATCCGTCAAGATCAGGATGATGTTGGGCGGACGCTTCGCCGGCCTGTGCGAGAACAGCAGGATCAAGACAAGGAACGCGAGCAAGGTCCTGCACACAGCCAAGACCTGTCGCCGTATGATATATCGCATGGCTCGCATCATCATATGTATGCTCAACGGAGCGTCGGCAACGGCAGCTCCCTGCCCTGCGTGAAGACCGGCTTCCCACCCTTCCGCTCCACGAGCATCGAATTACCCGGCATCGAAGCCTTATAGAGACGGCCATCTTGCTGCAATGCTGTCCCAAAGGCGCTGAAGGCAACCGTCCCATCGACGGATCGGATCTTCAGCATGGGCTCCTGCGCCACGGAGAGCGTCGCCTCCAACTCCCATCCCTCCACACGCAGGCGCAAGCGCCCGTCGTCAGCAGGCAACTCAAGCATCTCTACCGCTTGCTTGTCCTGACCGATGCGGATCACGGACAGAAAGCGAACCCGTGACTGAGGAGATGTATTCACGGCCTTGAAATGCCATTGGTCGGGATAGGACTCCACCCGCCCGCGTCGTGCGCCACGGAAGGGGATGGCGGCTACTTCGAAGGTGTCCGTCAGGCCATGCAGCAGCGGCGTCGATGCCCAGAGGCGTCCCTCGCCGGCCATGTTGCCCGCCTGGGCGCGGAAACGCCCGCTGGCACTGTCGTAGCGCATGCCTTCGATCGCGTGCAGGAGCCAGCTCCATTCGGATGCGGCCACGCCGTCGAGTTCGTCGTACACCAGCAGCACACCCGGCCGCAGCAGCACGAGGTGCCGCAGGAAGCGCTGCACGCCGTGGTCCTCGCCCGACTCGCGACTTCGATACGCGTTCGACGCATCACCCTTCACATAGGCCAGCCGCTCGCCCTGCAGAAAGCGCGTGATGTTGCCGTAGGATTCCGCCGTGTACGGCTGACCGTTACCATTCACGAGCACGCCGTTCATGCTCTTCGTATGCTTGCTCCATCCGAGCCGGTGCGGGTCGTCCATCGCCACCTTGTAGCCGGTGCGGTAGAAAAGCCGCCGGCCGCCGGCCACGACGTTGAACGTGTTCTGATCGGCCAGCACATGGCCGTAGGCGCCCAGCCGGCCCGACCGGAAGGCGACCATCACATCCCGCTCGGGATGCGAAGGGTCGGTATGCATGGCCACCGTGCCCACATCGTGCGAGAGATGCGCCAAGGGCATCACGGGCATCGTCGGCAGCGGGCGGGCCGACATCCCCTCCATCATCGTCAAGCGCTGCCAGCGCAGGACGGGCTCGGACGAGAAGTCGCTATGACCCGCCGCGCGCATGCGCGCCAGGTACCAGCCGTAGGGGGGCTCTCCCGTCCGTTCGTACATCACCTCGGCGAAGGCGCCATAGGCGTCGGTGGCCACGAAGTCTTCCGTGTTATCGCCGAAGCCGTCCGATCGCGATCCGGGCGGCACATGATAGAGCATCGACAGGCCATGCGCGCGGTACCAGGGATGGCTGCGGATGAAGTCGAAGCCCGTATAACGTCGTATTGTTTCGGGGATGTCCACCAGCAGGTCCATGTTCATCGTGAGATAGTACGCGCCCTCGGTCCATCCGCCGTCGATGCCGCCGAGGACGGGTGCGCGTGCCAGGAAGAGTTCGTAGGCGTAGCTCAGCCATTCGGCCGCCCGCGGATGATGACCCTGCAGCGCGAGGACGGAGAAAAAGTACTCACGCAGGATCAGCTGCCACACATGACCGCTGAGCACTTTCGACTCGATGTTGTTCACCCACTCCTCGTGGAAGCGCCCGGCCCGCAGGGCGATGGACAGTACGAGGCTGTCGCGCAGTCCCTGCGGCATGTTGTCGTGAAAGGTGTCGAAGCAGAGGGCGAGGGTGTATAGGCAGGCCCCGTCGGTGAAGTCACTCACCACCGTCAACCCCTCCGGATCCCAACGCAAGACCTCGCGCGTCTGCGCCACGGCGGCCTCGTAACGGGCCTCGTCGGGCGCGAGGCGATAGCCCTGGCAGAGGGCCGTCATCCGGCCCAGCAGGGCATGGCCTAGGTCCACCGACGCGTCCTGCCGCAGCTTCTTGCGCCGCTTCTCGTCGAGGCCGCTATCGGCCACCACCCGGGCCAGGTCCTCCGTCAAGAGGCGGCCCGACAGCGCCGCTTGCACCTCCCGTTCAATGGCCTCGCGGATCGCAAAGTTGCCGACCGATCGCTCATGGCCGCCGAAGGCGAGGATCCGCGGATGCGCCAGGGGGGCGGCCTTCAGGAACGCCACCGCCGAAGGACTCACCATCGGCAGCGCCGCCGCCGTCACACGGAACCGAAGCGTCTTCGACCAGTCTGCGCCACTCACGCGGTAACGCCAGTACCAGACACCCTCCTCCAACCTGCGATGCGGGTTGAAGAAGGCACCCGTCAGTCCCGTCGCCCCCAGGCTATGCCCATCTGCAAAGAGGCTGTCCTTCGACAGGGTCACCTCATAGCGGCTGCCCTTCGCCTTTCGGTTCGGCCAACGCAGGATGGGCGCGTTGAACTCGACATCCACGCCGTCCGCCGGCAGCGGTGCGGCCAGGAACATGCGATGCGGCGGCTCGGGCTGGCCCTGCACGGAGAACCCCGAAAATGAATATAAGGCGGTCAGGGCTACGATGCATCGTGTGAATAAGCCGGAGGTTGCAAGGGTGCGCATGCGCGGGGTTGTACCGGGGTTGACGGGCTCGAATGGCTTTGAAATTACGGAAAAAGGGTGGCGGTGGCAGGAGGCGTTTGTGCGGTCAGGGCATCTCCCCTACCTCGATCCAAAAAAGAACAGGGATGCCGTCTGGCATCCCTGTTGACTTCGCAAGCATGGAGGGCCGTCCTGTGACAACCCGCCTGTGTTGGATAGGTTCACACCATGGACCATTTACGTACTATGAGTACGAACATACATTTGAATCCAAACTTGTTGATACGAACTTGTGCATTACAGGCCTATCTATCCTGCAAACCGATGCCAAAACCCAACATGGCCGCTGTAAGGGCCAGATGCATGATCAGCACCGCCTTCTGCCAACTGGGCCTGTCCTTCCATGACTGTTCGGTATCGAAGGGATCGAACGCCAACCCGATGCCCAAGGAAGCGGCGGCCTGCAGTTAATCGCTCAGGAAGATGGCCTGGTAAACTCCCAAAAGGAGGAACCCGGCACAGAGGTATCTGTTGAATGGGGATTTCATGCGTTGGGCTTTACAGATATGTCAAGGCAGCCGCCCGATTATTACACCAGACTGTCTGAAGTAGCGTATGCCCTCTGCAGCTACACATGCTTTGTGAACCGCGAACGGTACCAACTCCTGAGCCGATACGAGAGGTGAACAGTGCTGCAGTGCCCACCTTCATTGGGGTCCGATTGACCTCATACGGCTGATATCCACTCGGATAAGATGGCAAGGGTTTACTGATCCTTCGGCAACCACCCATGAAGCCGGCCGCAACCCTGCGTGTCAGCCACCCTCCCCCTTCTCCCGCGCCTCCAACCGCCGCTTCACCACATCGGCCGGATACTTCAGCGCCAGCCGGCGGATCTCGTACGAGAACGCTCGGAAGGTCTCCTCCCAGCACTCGGCCTCTTCCTTCGTGTAGGTGTGGAAGCCATGCGCGTTGGAAACACCCCGGCCGCCGGCCTTCACGATGTCGTCGATCAGCTTCGGCACTTGCGTCGCGTTGCTCAGCGTCGGCAGCAACTCCTGCATGACGGTGTGGTAGGCCGCCACGCCCGTGAGGTCCATCCAGCGGAACACGCCCACCAGCGTCATCCAGTAGCCGGCGTTGTTGCGACAGGCCCTGTCCACATCCTCCACCGTCGCGTAGCCGCCCTCCACCAGGTGGCAGGCCTCGCGGTACATCGCATACATGAGGCGGTTGGTGATGAAGCCGCGGATGTCCTTCCGCACCAGCGTGGGCTCCTTGCCCCAGTGCCACGACAGGTCGTAGAGCGATTCGCCAAGGGCGACATCGCTGCCGTCGCCGCAGATCACTTCCAGGAACCGCGTCGTATGCGAGGGCTCGGCCCAGTGCAGTCCGAAGAACCGCTCGGGACGCCGCGTCAACCCCTGCAGGATGCTGATCGGGATGGCCGAAGTGTTCGACGTGAGGAGCGCATCGTCGGCGATCACCGCCTCCACCTTCGCATAGACGGAACGCTTGACCTCGGCATCCTCGAGGGTGCATTCCACCACCAGCCGCGCCGATGCCAGTGCTGCATATGCCTCCGTGATCACCAGTCGCTGCAGATGCCACTCGGGCGCATGTGGTGTCAAACCCTCCTCCCTCGACTTCGCCAGATGACCCTGGATACGCGTCAGCGCTTGGTCGAGGTCGCCCGGCACGGGTGCGACGGCCACCACCGGATGGCCCGCCATCAGCAGGCAAGTGGTGATGCTGCAGCCCATCAGGCCCAATCCCACCACGCCAACGGGTATGCCTTCGGGTTGAATGGCATTCGGCATGGAAATAAATATAAATTTTCGCTTCAGTACGTGGCCCTTCCGCCCGACAGGTCGAAGGTGAAGCCCGTCGTGAAACTGTTCTCTGGCGATACGATGAACAGCGCCATGTCGGCCGCCTCCTGCAGGGTGCCGCAGCGCCGCATCGGGATCTTCGAGGTCATGTACTCCACCTGCTCGTCGGGCAGGCCGTCCACCAGCGGCGTACGGATGACGGCGGGCGCCAGCGCATTCACCGTGACACCCGTCTCGGCATACTCCTTCCCCTGGACCTTCGCCAGGGCTATGACGGCCGCCTTGGATGCCGAATAGGCCAGCATGCCGGCATTGCCCTCCTTGCCCGCGATGGAGGCGATGTGCAGGATACGGCCGTAGCCGTGCGCCGTCATCACCGGCAGCACATGCTTCGACGTGAGATAGGCGCCGAAGAAGTTCACATCCATCACGCGCCGCACATCCGACGTGTCGGTCTCATGACTCCTGCGGTTCGTCAGGCCCGTGATGCCGGCGCTGTTGACGAGGATGTGGATCACACCCCTTTCCCCGACGACGCCGTCGACGGCCGCGCGGACGGAGGCCTCGTCGGTGATGTCGACCTCGCGCCACCGGACGCCCGGCAGCGGATCCGGCAGCGGCATCCTGTCGAAGTTGAAGACATCGGCCCCCTGTGCTGCCAGGGCAGTGGCGATGGCCAGGCCGATGCCGGAGCTGGCGCCCGTCACGATGGCCGTCTGCCCCGCTAACGTATGCGGTCTGATCGGATCGGTCACATGGAATGGATGAGCGTATAAGATACGAAAGAAACAGGCATTCATCCGACCACGGATGGGGGGAACGTCGGCACACACCACCGTCCAGCCCTGCCACACCCTCGGGACCGGGGGGGTGTTGCCCCCTCAGCGGTTGTACACGCCCTGTGACCGGAAGCCGGGGAAGGGGCGCATGTTGCCGAAGCGCGGATAGGTGTCGAAGACGTCGCCGCCGCCGGTCAGTCGCGGGTCGCCCTGTGCCCGCAGGGTCGAGTCGAGCCGCGCCGAGAGGCGATGGCGGACGGCCCGCTGCCGGGGCATGGCCCCCAGGTCGCGCAGGCAGTAGGGGTCGGCGACGAGGTCGTAGAGCTGCTCCGCCGGCCGACGGGCGAAGGCCAGCCGGAACAGTTCGGGGTAGCGGTCACGTTCGTTCAGGAGCTGTGTCTTGACGGGCGACTCGTCGACATCCTCATAGCCCTCGACGATCGGCTTCATGCCCTTCGGCAGCGGCCCGGCCACCGGCGCCGCGGGCGGTGGGTCGCCCGCCGGCCAACGGTCCGGCTTCAGGTTCCGGATGTACAGGTATCGCCCGTCGAAGATCGAGCGGGCCGGATACCCGAGGTTGTCGGGCCGCGCATGCGTGTGCCGCTCCCGCCCGGTGACGAGGAAGGGATGCACCGCCGTCAACCCGTCCGGCACGGCACCCGCCAGCAACGGCTGCCACGAGACGGCACTCGCCCCGGGCAGTTGCGGGAGGCCGGCCATCTCGAGGACCGTCGGGGCGATGTCGGCCAACGACACCAGCGCGTCCGTACCCCCCGGCCGCGGCCGCACGCCAGGCCCGCAGACGGCCAGGGGCACGTGCGTCCCGAACGCCTGCAGGTTGGCCTTGGCATAGGGATAGGCCATGCCGTTGTCGGCCGTCACGATCACGATCGTATGCTCCCATTCGCCGGCCTCCTGCAGCAGTCGGATCATCTCGCCCAACTGCCGGTCGAACCAGCCGATCTCGAAGGCATAGTCTGCCAGGTCCTCCCGCACCACCCGATGGTCGGGCAGGAAACCCGGGATCTCCGTCGAATCGGTCCGGATGCCGGCACGCACGCCCGAGCCGGGCTCGTAGACCCGGTGCGGCTCCTCGCCGCCGTACCAGAAGAAGAAAGGCTGGCCGGCCTCACGCCGCGACAGGAAGGCCCGGAAATTGGCGGCATAGTCGGTGGCATGCACTCCCGACGCCGGACGCGCCGACAGACGCACCTCGTTGTACTCCGGACCGGCCGGGTTGCGCGACCAGCCCGAATCGCGCCAGTTGCCCGGACCCCAGCCCTTCCCCGTGAAACCGATGGCATAGCCGGCAGCCGCCAACCGGTCGGGAAAGACCGCAAAACGCGACGGGAAATGACTCGAATGCGTGCCCGCCTCCGCCAACTGCCAGATGTTGCGGCCCGTCAGGATCGCCGCCCGCGAAGGACTGCACTGCGGCGCCGCCACAAAGGCGTTGCGGAACAACACACCCGCCGCAGCCACCCGGTCGAAGGCCGGCGTCCGGAACATCCGACTCCCATAGGCCGACGCATGCGGGAACGACTGGTCGTCGGCGATCGCAAAGAGGATGTTCGGCCGACGCACCGGCCGCTCCAACGCCAGACCCTGACAGTAGGAAACGCCGGAAGCCGAAAACAGCAGCACCGACACCAACATCGCCATCACCCGGCCGAAAGGAACAACAACGGTCATGACCATAATACACGAAAAAGTCGACACCCCCGGACAAGGGATTGACACATCCACCTATGACATTCAACTACAAAGGCTTTCCACAGGAACCTCGGGCTGTCAAAACACCGGCCCCGGCTCCAGCCCCAGATCACAAGACCTCACCCGCCCCCAGCAGGAAACGGCATGCCAAAGACTCCATCAACAGGGCAACCCTGTCCGGCGGATGCAGGATCTCCAGGTCAAACCACCGGCTCCCCTGATCGGGCTTGCTGAAGATGCATGGCTCGGCAAAGGCCGAGACATGATACAATTCGGCCCGCTGGAGCCTCAGTTGCGCAAAGATATTGTTGGATGGATGGTTATCCAGGATCTCGCTCGGACTGCCCAGGGTGATGATGCACTTCGAGCCGATGTCCGTACCCAGATACATCAACAGATGAAAGGCACTTCCCAGGTTCCCGGATATGACCGAGGCGTTGCGGAGCCTCTCGATCTGCTCGGACAGGCCCAGCCGCTCCGGATACACGACCTCCCACCCCATCCGGACAAGGACTTCCTCGATCTGTTTCTCACCCAGGAGATGCCTGTTCACCGGAGGGAGCATCGACCGGCTGAGGTGGACCTTCCGGCCTGCAGACATTCCTGCAGCACCCGGCACCATCCGAACCGGATCGCCATCGCCAAGACCATATGCCATGTCGACGATCCGCTTCAAGGCGGGAAAATGCTCCTGCGTGATGTAGTGCCTGTTGGCCATCGTCCTTTCCGGCAGGTATACCCTGCCGATCCGGGTAAGCCCGGCGAGTTCCGTCGTGCATGCGATCCGATCGGAAGGGATGGAAAGGAGGGCCGAGAGCTTGTCGCGATCCTGGGCAGCATGCACCCCGAGGAGAATGGTCGGAGAGGTCGGGGAATGGATGAAGGCCTCCAGGAAAGGGTCCGTCAAGGCCGCCAGCCAACTGACCGACTCGGTCAGCAGATGACCGAAATGATCCAGCAACAGGAAGGGGATGAAGACGACCGCATCCAGATGACCCGCGACGTCCCGCTCCTCCGCCTTCAAGCCCTGCAGCTCCTCCGGTGCCCACCGCTCCCGAGGGAACTGACCCCGATGATGGATCGACCCAGGGATCGGCTCCCCCTCCCGGTCATACAAGAACCCCCCGCCCTTCTCCACAAGGCAGTTGTCATATGTCCGACATGGGAACGACAGTTCGGGGATGTCCTTCATCCACTTGAAATCGGCCAGGGTGAAAACCCGGATCCCCGATGCAACATTCACGTCATTCATGCTTGGCAGGGTAAAAATATGGCTTCCGGCACAGCCATCAACGGAACCGGAGCGGTTCGGCCACGACGCCCGGCTCCGATGCACCCCACGACGAAGACAACGCCGTCCGACACCCGACAGGAACCGTTGCGGTCATGCCGCGCTGAGCCCACAGGGTCGACTCCTCGGACAAGGGGTTGACGCATCCACCGAAAACCTCCACCTTCGGCCACACAACACGCCCTGGCGACAACCCGACACTACCCGACCCTCGCATCCCAAGCCCCTGCCCATGGTCATCTCGCACGAACGGAAACTCCTCTTCATCCACATCCCCAAATGCGCCGGCGAAAGCATCACCGAATGGCTCCTCGCCCCGCAGCACGGCGGCACCCTCTTCCTCCGGAAACACGACCGCTACACCGACGCCCAACAGGCCCTGGGCGCGGACATCACCGGGTACCACGCCTTCTCCGTCGTGCGAAACCCCTTCGAACAGGTCCTCTCCTTCTACGACCAGCTGCGCAAACCGCTCCACATACCCAAAGCGGAACTCGAACGGCAATACCCCGGCTCCGAAGGCCGCCTGGCACCACAATAGGCCAGCCGGCTGGCCATGGAGATGGACTTCCCCGGCTATGTCCGCTCCGTCTACACGACAGCGTCCAGGCAAGAGCGCAACGCCGCCTGGTTCGACGACATGCTCTCCTTCCTCTCGGCCCTCGACGGCCAGACCGCAGTCTCCCGCATCCTTCGCTTCGAAAACCTCGCCGAAGACATCGGCCGTCTCGCCGCCGACACCTCACTGCAAGGGCAACCGCCCATCCGCAACACGTCACCGACACCGCGCAGCCCCCACGCCTACCGCAGCCACTACGACGAACCCACGCGGCGGATCGTCGAAGACTGGTTCGCACCGACCCTCCAGCGCTTCGGCTACCGCTTCTGACCCCCCTCGTCCGCCGGCCCGTCCACGTACCGGATGCCCGGGAACCGGCCCCGCAGCGTCGTCTCGTACACCCCCCGGATCTTGCCGTTGGCATTGTTCCACAGGGTCACCGGAATGCCCAGGAGCCCACCCCCGATGGCCACGTGAAGCCTGTCGGTCCGGATCTCCGAATACCCGGCAAGGACCGCCAGGAACGCACAGGCGTTGGCATGGATCGACGCCACGCTCGACATCGGCGGATGCGCCAGCACCGACACGTCGAACGAACCCGCCCCGACGGGACCCATCGCCTCGCCGTCGCCACGGAAAGCCCGCAGCACTCGCGGCTCCTGCCGCGCCGCGACGGCCTCGCGCAAGGCCAGCACCGTCGAAAACGGGTCCAGGCGCATATCAAGCCCCACGGCCATGTCATCCGCCAGATGGCTGTCGACACCAGGGAACCCCCGCAGGAAGGCCAGCGAACCGGCATCCCGGCAGAAGACGGTCGTCCCCGCCATGCCCGACCAGAAGGCCGCATGGCCCTGCACCGTCTGCGGCAATACCACCACGGGGGCACCCAGCCAGTACAGGGATTCGACACAGGCATAGCCCCCCGCATACATCGGCACGAGGCTGCCGCCACCTCCGTAAACCAGCAGGTCCGACGACCGTACCGACCGGCGCTGCCCCCGCACGAACACCCAGGGGATGCCCGCCCGCTCAAAGGCCTGCACCGTCGCCGAGGCAATGAGCGCAGCGCCCAGGTTGCCGCCGTTCGGCATGTACAGGCAGCGCCCGCCCGAGGCCAGACGCGCCGCCAGATGCGCCACCGGGTCCCGTTTCTCATCCATGCGACCAGCTGTTTTGCAGTTCACGCATCATCGACAAGCCAGCGGCACCGTCGACCTTGCGGAGGAAAAGTTTCCCCACCGGGATAGAAGGCAACTCCGCCAACGAGCGGAAGACAAACGGCGAAGGCACCCGCGTCGCATCCGTCAACATCGGCCCGGTGAACGACCGCGCCGTCAAACCCAGCCGGTTGGCATACAGGGTGTGGAAGGCCGACTCATCCGGAACGGCCGAGAACTCGAAAGAAGCCCGGAGCCAAGGATTGCCCGATAACTCGCCCAGCATCGACTCCAGCACCGCCCGGCCCAGACTCCACCACTGCGACCCGTTCCAATACTCCGGGAACGGATACTTGCCCCGCTCCCGCAGGGTCCACACACCGTTCCTGCACCTCCAGCCATCGCGCACTCGTCATCCGCGAATCGAGGAAATAAAAGTCCGTATACCGTCGCAGAAAGGGCGGATTGCGACGCGACAAACCCAGATCGATCCGGTCGGGGACCGCGACCAACGCCTCATGGACCCTATCGCAAGGCCACAACGGCAACGCATCGTCCGAGATCAGGCAACACACCGCATTCGAAGCATCGGCCAGCGCCGCCCGCGCCAGGGCCTCGGTGGCCCGCACCATGTTGAAGCCACCCCAGAAGATCTCGTAGCGCTCCTCGATGAAACAAAGGCGGCCGGGCCATACATGCCCGCCGCAGTAGGCGTCGAGGTCGGCCTTCCGGTCCAGATGCACGTAGATCCGAAACCGCGGGTCGTCGAAGATTCGCGCCGTCACCGCCAGTACCGATGGGGCGGCATGCGCCAACACCAGCAACGCCACGCAAGGCCCTCCTCCCAGGCAGGCATCCTTATCCCCTGCAGCCGGCACCATCATGCGAGCGCCTTGAGCATGGGTTCGAACCGCGTCCCCCTCAGAGCCCTCGACACCTCGTCGAGGTTCGAGATCAGCGACGACGCGTTATCCGGGAGGATCTTCCGGATAGGGACCGACAGGGTCGCCGACGGAAGACCCAGGAACGCCAGCAACCCTTGCATGGCCACTCCGTTGTCGTCCCGCGAATCCTAGTACGCGATCTCCTGGAACGGATGATGCACGAAAAAACCCCGCAAGCGGTCGGATGCCGCCGCCAATGTTTCCAGATTGTCGAGCAGCACGTCGACCGGGAGATGCACCGGACCCACCGTCGGCAACGCCTCACCCTCCAGGTACAGGTTCTTGTGGGTGACGGTCCCCACCACGTATTCCGACAGGAACCGCTTGATGCCGTTGCGGCGGATCAGATGGATGACATGCACACCTCGGTCGGCCACCACCGTGTCCAACAACCCCGGCCATCCCGTCTCCAACTGGTGATAGAGGATCTTGCAGCCCACCGCACGCGCCCCACCAGGGTCAAAGACCCGGCGCGCCAGGAAGGCCGACGGGGCTTCCGCCCGTTCGGACTGTAATACCTCCTGCGACAGGCCGACGGCCTCCGCCAAAGTCGTCAGGTTCTCGCCGTACACCTCCCCATGGCATCGGACCATCGGATGCGAGTCGAGCAGCAGGCGCAGACGCGTACTGCCCGTCCGGCCAGCCGCCACGATCAGGAAACGGACAGGGAAACCCACATCGGCTGTCAGAGAATCATCCATGGTCGACACAAGCGTTTTCAGTTCATCGGAAGGACCACCATTCATGAGCCGTACACCCCCACGGGCCCACAGCGCCGGCCGGCATCCGGCGCCGGACCGGCTTGAAGACAATGACCACCCGCCCGCCTCCCTGGCGGACGACAGCCCGCGGTTCCAGTCCCAAGATAGCGGTTTCCCCCGCTTCGCGACAAGGGGTCAGCCAACGGTCAGCCCCCCCAGGCCGATCCGCATACGGCACATCCCTCCCGGCGGACAAAACAAGCCACCGAACCCCTCGCAAACAAGGCCTCGCCTCCATCACAGCCGACTCCCGATCAGACGGACAGACATATCGGCGAATTGACTTTCATGCGGGAAACGAGTTTTTTTATGCCTTAAATGACTCATCAAGGCTTGCCGAAACCCACATTATTGCTCGTACTGGGGGTACACCGCTCCGGGACCAGTACGGTGACCCGTCTGCTGGAATGCCTCGGGGCCTTGCCGTCGGTCAAGCTCGTCAAACCCCTGCCGCACAACCCCAAGGGTTTCTTCGAGGATGCCGACATCCTTGGATTCCATGAGAGCGATCTGCTGCCGGCCCTGGGGATGCGATGGCACAGCCTGGCCCCGCCCGACTGGTCACGGCTGGATGAGCCGGCAAGGACCGACCTGCTGGAGAAGGCCGCCGCGATCCTGAAGCGGAATTTCACAACCGAAAACGCCTATCCGTCCTCAAGGACCCTCGCATCGGCGTCCTCCTGCCCTTCTGGCGGGAAGCGATCCGGCTCGCCGGATACGAGGCCAAGGCCGTCTGCGCCATACGCGACCCCCTGTCGGTCGCCCGATCCCTCCAGAAACGCGACGGCTTCCCCATCACCCACGGGTCGACACTCTACGCCGCTCAATGGCTGACGACCCTGGCATCGATCGACGGATTGCCGACGGCCTTTCTCCCCTTCGACGAGATCTTCACCGACGCGACAACCCTGCTGGTCAACCTCGCCCGCCAACTCGACCTGCCCCTGCCCGAGGACTTCGACCCAAGGGTAGAGGCGTTCCGGTCCGACTTCCTCGACGCCGGCCTGCGACACGCCTCCTTCAACCCCGCACAACTCGATGCGGCGGCAGACATCCTGCCCGCCGCAAGGGCCATCCACCTGGCATTGCTCGAAACCGTCGCTTCCGCCTCACCCACCCCTTGCCCGGATACCCTCAAACCCTGGCACGACTGGCTCGCACGGTCCATGCCCATCCTGCACGACCATGACAGACTGCACATCATCTTCCACGAACACACCCAGCAGATCATCAACTTCAAAGACGAGGTCGGTGGGCTGAAAGCACACATGGCCCTGCTCGAAGCGCAACGCGACCCGCGAAACAAGGCCCTGGAAGCCGAAGTGGACCGGCTGACGCACATCGTGGCCGATATCAGGCAACACCTCCACAGTCAGACACGACAGATCGAAGACCTCACCCTGCAATGCCCGGACCCGCAGGAATTCCAACACCACATGCAGCGATGGGTGAAAACGCAGAACCGGCTCCTGCTCGGCTCCGCCGCCGATGAGGAACTGCGGATCGAAGAAACACGGACCATCCAGGACAGCCATCTCTTCGACCCGGAATACTACCTCACCGCCTATCCCGATATCCGAAAGGCCGGCGTCGACCCCCTCGACCACTTCATACGCACCGGCTGGAAGGAAGGCCGGAACCCCTCGGCCGCGTTCGATACGGCCCGCTACACCCAACACTGGCTCAGTCGGGACTGGACAGACCGCAACCCGCTCTATCATTACCTCGTCGAAGGGAAGGACAAGGGCTGCACCCCCTTCGACGTGGTCGACAGCCCGCCGTCGGCCCGTCTCGTCGAGGGCGTCAGGAAAAGCGGACTCTTTGACGAAACCTTCTACCGCGAGAAATACCCCGACGTAAAAGAGAACGGCATCGATCCGGTCGAGCACTATTTCAGGTCCGGCTGGCGCGAAGGTCGAAACCCGTCCCCCCGGTTCGACACACGCTTCTACCTGCGCACATACCTCTACCACGACACGTCCGGCACCAACCCGCTACAGCACTACCTCGACATCGGAAGGAAGAAAGGCTGCCATCCCACGGAGGAAAGCCGGGTGGCCGCCTTCCGGAGATACATGGACTCCCCCTGGCATAGGATCCGCCGACGGATCAGCCATGGCGTCGATCGCTATCGGACCCTTTTCGCACCACACCGGGGATTCGTCCCGACCGTCGGTCACATCACCCGAAAGGTCCTCGCAGACGGATTGTCGGGCATACCCTCCAACATCAAGGCCGTCCGGACATCCGCCAAAGCCCGCATCCGGGAGATGGACCGCCTGGCCACCCTCGCCGCCTCGGCCGACAACCCAGACAACATCACCCTCACCGGCATGGACCGGGCCTCACTCCCGTCATCCGGCACCATCGTATTCATCGGCTGCGACGCCAAAAGGGCCGGATCGCAGGTCCTCCTCCTCAACATCCTCCAATGGCTCCATACCCATACCTCCCTGCAGATCAAGACCCTCCTGCCGCAGGGAGGCGCCCTCGTTGACGAATATGCCCGCTACGGACCCGTCTTCATCTGGGATGATCTCACACGCGAGACGCCCGACCCCGACGAACGCCGGGCCCGACTCCGCCAACGCCTCGGACCCTTCGACCTCGTCTACGGCAACACCTACCTGGCGGCCACCCTCTATCCGGAACTATTGGGCGCCGACGTGCCCTTCCTGAGCCATATCCACGAACTGGAAGGATCCATCCAGGCCTATGGCGACCCCAAGACCGTCGAAGTCCTCCACCGGCTCACCACGCAATTACATCGCCTGCTCACCCCAGGTGGCCCGGAACCTCCTCGACAACCACCCCGTCGAGCCAGACCGCCTGCAGACCGTCAACGCCTTCATCCGGCACCGCGACAAGGTCGACACGGACACCAAAAAACGCATACGCCGCCGACTCGGGATCCCCGACAATACATGCATCGTCGTCGGCTGCGGCACCATCTACTGGCGCAAGGGACCCGACCTGTTCGTACAAACAGCCGCCCGGCTCAAACGTCTCCATGGTCCGCGTTTCCGGTTCCTGTGGATCGGCGAAGACTTCTGGGACGACGACCCGGCATCGGTGCGGATCGCCCCGTGGAAAGACATCGAAGCCTTCATCCGGGAGAACGACCTGGAAGGCCAGCTGGCCTTCTTCGGCGAAAAATCCGACGCCCTCGATCACATCCTCGCCGCCGATGTCTTCTACCTGCCCTCCCGCGAAGACCCATTCCCCCTCGTCTGCCTCGAAGCCGCCCAGGGCGGCGTCCCGGTCGTATGCTTCGACAAGGCCGGCGGAATGCCGGACTTCATCCACGACGACGCCGGCATCGTCGTGCCCTTCCTCGACATCGAAGCCGCCGCCGAGGCCATCAACCACCTCCGCATCGACAAAAACCTCCGCCAACGCCTCGGCACGACAGCCTCCGAAAAACTGGCCCGACAACACACCGATACCGTCGCCCTGCCCCGTATCCTCGACATCTGCCGCAACCTCATGCGGAAACCACCACCCGTCACCGTCATCGTCCCCGTCTATAACCACGCCCCATTCCTCCGACAGCGGCTCGACGGCATCCTCGGCCAATCCTTCCAGGACTTCGAAGTCATCATCCTCGATGACGCCTCCACCGACGACAGCTTCGACATCGCCCACACCTACACCGACGACCCACGCGTCCGCCTCATCCGCAACAACGCCAACACCGGTTCGCCCTTCCGCCAATGGCAGAAAGGCATCGAACTCGCCCAAGGCGAAATCCTCTGGATCGCCGAAGGCGACGACGACTGCCATCCCGACTTCCTCCGCGAACTCCTGCCCTTCTTCCGCGACCCCGACGTGGCCCTGGCCTACGCCGACTCCACCCTCGTCGACGAACAGGACCGACACCTCGGCACCTACCAGGCCTACTACGAATCGCTCGACATCTCCCATTGGAAGATGGACTGGCTGCTGCCCGGACCGGCCGAAGTCGACATGGGCCTCGGCGTCAAGAACACCATCCCCAACGCCAGCGCCGTCCTCCTCCGCAAACAACATGTCCGGCCCGACATGCTCGACAGGATCGCCGACATGCGCTTCTCCGGCGACTGGTACCTCTATGTCCAACTCGCCAGGCACCACCGCATCGCCTTCCGCAGCAAAGCCCTCAACATCCACCGCAAGCACACAGCCACCCTCACCCACCAGTTCAACAACGAAGACGGCCACCGCCAGACCCTCCTCGACGAGGCAAAACAGATCCACGACTTCGTCATCCGCCACTTCCCCCTCTCGCCCGCCTACCGGCCGAAACTCGCACACTACCTCGCCGAACAGATCGGAACCCGGTTACCCGACCTGCAACCCGGCGAACAGGAAAACCGCTATCCCGTGGCACAAACCCTGGCAGCCGTCGACCAACGGATACAAACAAGCCGCTCCATCACCCGACGCCTGGCATTCATCACCACCGGCGACACCGACCACGACGGCGGCAGCGAACAACTCTGGATACAGACGGCCCTCCGCATGGCCCACGAAGGCCACCCCGTCATCGTCATCATCCGACACTGGACACCCGAACCCTATTTCTTCGACACCTTCCGCCAAGCCGGCATCACCCTCGCCTTCAAGGAAGACGACCCCCGACAGGCCCTCGCCACCTTCCAGCCCGACCTCGTCGTCGTCAACATCGGCGACCAGGACGAAGGCACCCCCTGGTACGACACCTGCCGACAACTGCAACTGCCTTACGTCATCCTCAACCACCTCACCAAGGAACCCCGCTACTGGCCCGTCAACCCCCAACTCCAGGAAGCCGTCGTCACCGGCAACCGCCTCGCCCGACAGGTCTTCTTCACCTCCCGCAACAACCGGAGACTCATGGAGAAACGGCTCGGCACACACATCCCACACGCCAGCCTCTTCCATAACCCCCTCTTCCTCCAACGAGACCTGCAGCTGCCCTTCCCGCCCCTCGACGGACCCATACGCCTGGCCATGCCCTCCCGCCTCCTCACCATCCACAAAGGACAGCATGTCGCCCTGCAGGTCTTCAGCTGGAAGAAATGGCGCAGACGCAACATCCAACTCCACATCTACGGCAAAGGACCCGACGAGGCATCACTCCGCGACACCGCCGCCCAAGAAAAACTCCATAACGTGTTCTTCCACGAACCCCAATGGCAGCTGCCCAACCCCGACATGGCAGCCGTCTGGCGCGACAACCACGCCCTCCTCATGACATCCTTCATGGAAGGCATGCCCCTCGTCCTCCTCAACGCCATGTTCCACGCCCGCATACCCATCGTCACAGACATCGGCGGCCACCGCGAAGTCGTGGAAGACAACCACAGCGGATTCATCGCCGCCGAACCGACCGCCCAGGCCGTCGACGAAGCCCTCGAAAGGGCCTGGCACAACCGCCACGCCTGGCCCGCCATCGGCCTCGAAGCCAAGGGCCGCATGCTGCAGTTCGCTCCCGAAGACCCCGTCGCTGACCTCGTCGCAAAACTCCTGCACCTCACCGGCAACTGACCCACCCCCACGGCATGGACACCGAAATCACCCAGCCCCGGCCAACCAAGGTCGCACTCGTCGTCATCTACAACTACCGCTTCGACAAGAACATCGACACGGTCGAAAAGATCTACACACCCCGCTTCAGCCACATCTTCCACCTCGTACCCTTCTACACCGGCCGGAAACCCAACGTCATACCCGTCTACGAACACTCGTACCACTTCCAAGGACATGTCGCACAAGGCTTCCCCGGCTTCCACCACGACGACTTCACCCACTACTTCTTCATCCACGACGACCTGGTCGTCAACCCCGCCATCGACGAACGGAACTTCATGGCCGAAATGCAACTGCCCGACGACCATGCCTTCATCACCCGCTTCAACCCACACAATACCGGAAAGGCCTTCTGGATACATGTGAAGACAGCCTTCGATTGGAAGGTCCGACAGAACGGTCTCAACATCGTCGACGAACTGCCCCCACCCGACACCGTCACCCAGCGGTTCAAAAGACTCAACCTGCCCCACGCCCCGCTCCGCTTCGAACAGATCTGGAAAACCCCGAAGACGCCGGGCCAGTGGGCCGAGGCCCTCCGCAAACGCCCCGCCTTCTGCTACCGCTACCTCAAGGCAAGGATCCGTAAAGAACGCTTCCACCTGTCATACCCCCTCGTCGGGGCATACGCCGACATCTTCATCGTCCCGGCAACAGCCATCCACCGCTTCCGCCATTACTGCGGACTCTTCGCCGCCGGCAACCTCTGGGTAGAACACGCCATCCCTACGGCACTCGTCATGTCCACCGACAAGATCGTGGTCACCCATAACCACAGCCGTTACCGCGGCAAAGCCCTCTGGTCGGCAACGGAGAAAAAGGAACTCGACCCATTCCAAAACTCGCTCACCACACTCCTGCAAGACTTTCCCGCAGACTATCTCTTCCTCCACCCCGTCAAACTCTCGAGCTGGACCGACGACCTGACGACACACAGCCCCGCCACCTGACCCGTCAGCCCCGCTCCGCTCCCGGCCGGCGCAACAGGGCCTGCAGATCGGCCAGGTACGTCGCATACACCTCCCGCGGATACACACCGTGCCGCTTGCAGACGGCCGCCGCCCTGCCCACCACCTCGCCCATCATGCCGCAGGTCTTCATCACCCGCACGGGGCCCAGGCCCGTCTTCGTCACGCTGATGCACCGACCGGCCATGAACAGGTTCTTGATGTTCCGACTATAGAGCGTACGGTACGGCGCCCAGTATTCACCGCCGTACTCGTACTGCTTGCCGCGCGTGTAGTCGGCGACGAATTCCATGTCGGCAAAGCCTTCCTTGAACTCCTTCTTCGGACTGTGCAGGTCCACATGCCAGGAGCAGGGGAAGGCCGCATCCTCATATTTTCTTTGTTCTTTGAAGTCGGTCGCATCGAGTACCACGTCGCCCATCAGCCGCCTCGACTCGCGCTTCCCCGCAATGAAGGCCGCCCATCCGAGCCGATGCCTCGGGTACATCCCGTCGACGTTCTTCAGCACGTCCCAGGCGCCGTACATCGCCCTCAGGTTATGATCGCGGATCAACTCTATGTCGTTGACCTGGTCCTTGTTGAAACCGCTCTCCCAATACCACATGTTGGCGAAGGAGGCGAGTCCCTCCTTCCCAAAGGTCTTCACACCCTTGCGGCCGGGGAAGGGCTTGTCCGACAGGTCCAGCGCCCAGGGACAACGCGGGAAGGGCTGCTCGAAGTCGCCCAACTCGCACTTCATCGCCAGCGCCGCCTTGTCCTTGCACTCGCAGGCCAGCACTTCGTCGCGGTTGCCGGCATCGAGCACGTTGAAGAGATTGGTGCTCCCCATCAGCTGCTCCACCTTGTATTCATGGTCGGCCCCCGCCAGATAGCCGATGGTGGCGTCACCGGTGCAGTCGGAGAACAGTCTCCCCTCCAACCGCGTCCGGCGCGAGGTCAGCGTACCCTGCACCACCACCGCACGGATCAGGTCGCCCTCCGTCTCCACCGCCACCACCCGGTGGTTCAACAATAGCGTGATGTTCGGCTCGGCCCGCACGACGCGGAGCTTCAACGCATCGTCGTAATGGTCCGCCGAGACGCCGTTGAGCACCTGGCCCGACTTCTTCTGAATGGGTGGCAGGATCTCGTTGACGATGTCGCCCACATGCGGGTACAACGAACGGTTGGTGTGCCCCTCCGGCCATACGCGCACCTCGGAACTGCCGTTGCCGCCGAGCACGGGACGGTCCTGCACCAGGGCCACCCGCACACCGTTGCGCGCCGCGGCAATGGCGGCACAGGTGCCCGCCAGACCGCCCCCCGAGACGATCAGGTCGAAGGATCCCCCCGCATCGGGACGGTCGGGCAGTCCCAATAGCCGGCGACGGAAGGCGGTGAGCTTCTCGATCTCATCGGTCGGGATGAAGTCGGGGTCCTTGCAGAACAACACGGCCTCGCAACGCCCCTCGAAGCCCGTGAGGTCGTGCAGGGCCAGCCGCGCCTTGCGCCGTACAGCGACCATCCCGCCGTCATGCCAATGCCAGTCGGCACCCTTCGTGCCAAAGGTCTCCGCCAAGGGCTTGCCGTCCACCAGCAACTGGAACCTGCCAGGGGCGCCAGGCGCCTTCCAGGGCGCCACCCAGTCGCGCGTGCGCACCCAAACCCGATAGCGGCCCGCCGAAGGGAACCTGACCACCGTCGTGGCATCCGCCACCGGGATGCCCAGGCCATGGGCCAGCAGATAGGGCGAGCCCATCCGGTGCATCGACTGCTGGTCCAACGCCCACCCGCCATGTTGCGCGAACTGCTCGGCCTCCACGAAAAGGAACTCGCCCCCCGCATCGCCGGCGGAGGCGCGTGCCATCGATGGCAGACCCGATGCCAACAGGCATAGACTTCTGTTCCCGATGCGGCCGACGAACTGTCTTCTGTTCATGCTGTCAGATCTTACATACGACTATTCATCCCCAATGTATTGAAAATCGAGTGGAATCGTGCATCGCCATCGCGAAGCATAACAAGTTCGAAAGAATGGATGCCTGACATTTCTCCGGTCTTGATTCCATGCAATCAAACTTGCATCCATCTATTTCGAAAGCCGAGAAGCAGTAACGGTCACGAACACACGCTACTTTAGTGGTTGTACACGCCCTGTGTCCGGAAGCCGGGGAAGGGCCGCATGTTGCCGAAGCGTGGGTACGTGTCGAAGACCTCCCCGCCGCCCGTCACGCGGGGGTCGCCCTGGCGCCGCAGGGTCGAGTCGAGTTGGTCGGACAGGCGCTTTCGGATCGACCCATGACGCTTCGAGGTGGAGAGATCGTGAAGGCAGTAGGGATCCTGCGTGATGTCGTAGAGCTGCTCCGCGGGTCTGCGGGCATAGGCCAGCGCAAACAATTGCGGATATCGTTGCCGCTCCCGGATGAGCAGCGACTTCACCGGAGAGGCATCGACATCCTCATAACCCTCCTCGATCGGCTTCATCCCTGTGGGTAATTGGCCCGCCTGTGCTCCCTGGAGAGGCGGATCGCCGGCCGGCCAACGGTCGGGCTTCAGGTTGCGGATATACAGGTGCAGACCGTCGAAGAGGGCGCGCGCCGGATAGCCGACATTGTCTGGCCGTGCATGCGTGTGCCGCTCGCGACCCGTGACGATGAATGGATGCAAGGCTGTCAGTCCATCAGTGACGGCACCTTCCAGCAGTGGCCGCATCGACACGGCACTCATGCCGGGCATCAGTGGCAGTCCGGTCATCTCAAGTACCGTGGGGGCGATGTCGGCCAGCGAGACCATCGCATCCGTGCCTTTTGGCAGCCGCCGAACCCCTGGCCCGCAGATCGCCAGCGGAACATGCGTCCCATACATCTGCAGGTTGGCCTTGGCGTAGGGATAGGCCATGCCGTTGTCGGCCGTCACGATCACGATCGTGTGCTCCCATTCGCCAGCCTCCTGCAACAAACGGATCATCTCTCCCAAGTGCCGGTCGAACCAGCCGACCTCCATCGCATAGTCGGCCAGGTCGTCGCGGACCACCGGGTGGTCGGGCAGGAAGCCGGGGACTTCCATGGAATCGGAGGGGATGCCGGCCCGGCGACCCGAGCCCGACTCATAAGGACGATGCGGCTCCTCTCCGCCGTACCAGAAGAAAAAAGGTGCCCCGGGCTTTCGCCGCTCCAGGAACTGCCGGAAGTTGGTGGCATAATCGGTGGCGTGGATGCCTGCGGCAGGCCGCTCCTTCAATCGGATGTCATTGTACTCATATCCGGCGGGGTTGCGCTTTCGGCCTGCATCCTTCCAGTTGCCGGGCCCCCATCCTTTGCCCGTGAAGCCTACGGCATAGCCCGCCTCTTCCAGCACATCAGTGAAAAGCGGGTAGGAGGATGGGAAGAGGCTCGAATGCGTACCCGCCTCTGCCAACGCCCAGATATTCCGTCCTGTCAGGATAGCGGCACGGGAGGGACTGCACTGCGGGGCCGCCGCGAAGGCGTTGCGGAACAACATCCCTGCCGCAGCCACTTGGTCAAAGGCGGGTGTGCGGAACAATCGGCTGCCATAAGCCGACGCGTGCGGGAAAGACTGGTCGTCGGCGATCGCGAAGAGGATGCTGGGGCGCCGCTCACGGAGGCGCGATCGTTCGTTAGGATGCTGAGATCCTGTCAGCAAGATCAGTGCCGACAAGGCCAGGGAAAAATGGGAGAACGGCTTTCCGGGCTGCATTCCGAAAAGATACTGAAAAAAAAGTCGCGACACCTCGGTCGGCTCCCATGACGGCAGGAGGGAGGCCTTCGCATCTAAACACCCGTCTTCCAAATACTTTTAACTACAAGAATGTCATCCCTTCCTTCCAATGGGCGCTGGCTCGACATGAAAGGGTTGCGCATATCCACGGAAGACCAGATCTCGCACTGCAACCTCATGCATCTACTTTGTCATCAACTCTTACGTTTGTTTCCTATCTTCCCAACTGACAGGGATCTCCACAAGACTGCATTGATCTGCCTTACAAATTAACAGACATGACCTCCACAACCAGGGCTTTGAGGCCACTGGCAGCCGCCCTGCTGACGGCAGCGATGCTATGCCCACCGTCAACATCCGTATCCCAGGTACTCTGGGAACCGATCTCTCCCACCGCACTGTCGGAGGATGTCCGTTCCAGTCGTTCCATCACCCCCCTTTCGGCTTCCTTGTTCCGCCTCCGTATCGACGAGTTCGGGAAACTGCTGTCGAACGCGCCCCTGCGCGATCCAACCCTCTCATCGCAGCCGGGCGTCCGTCTCATCATTCCCGACCCGACGGGCAGGATGCTACCCTTCGATGTGATCCGCGAACAGACGATGGCCCCCGGACTTGAAGAGAAGTTCCCCGGCATCAGGAGCTTCATCGGCAAAGGCATCACCGACCCGACACTCAGACTTCGCCTGGAGACGGGGCCCAAGGGCGTGACGGCGATGGTCTTCGCATCGGGTGACAGCACCTTCCTGATAGACCCGTATTCAGGGCTCTCCAAAACAGAATACCAGGTCTACTACCGAAAGGATGTCATTCCCGACCCGAAAAAGCCCTTCCAGTGCCTCACGGATGGCACCATCAACACGCAGAAGATCCCCCAGACGCAAGGTCGGACCTCGGCAGGCACCTGCGGGACGCTCAGGACCTACCGGACGGCCATCGCCGCCTCGGCCGAATACACCGCCTTCCACAGCCTGCCCGCCGACACCGATGCCGACAAGAAGACAAAAGCCCTCGCCGCCATCAACACCGCCGTCAACCGGCTCAACCAGATCTTCGAGTCCGAGTTCGGCATCCGCCTGCAGCTGGTCGCCAACAACGACCTCATCATCTACACGAATGCAAGTACGGACCCCTTCAACGGAAACGCCGACTCCGACATCAGCACCAATCACAGCAACACAAATACCGTCATCGGCTCGGCCAACTACGACTGGGGACACCTCTTCGGAGCGGCGACCCTCTCCGGCCTGGCATCGACCCCCTCCGTTTGCATCAACAGTTACAAGGCCGCCGCTGTCACAGGCGTCAACTCGCCGACCGGCGACCCCTTCGTGGTGGACTATGTCGCCCATGAGATGGGACATCAGATGAGTGCCAACCACACGCAATACAACAACTGCAACCGGGTCTCCACCACCTCGATGGAACCGGGCAGCGCCAGCACCATCATGGGCTATGCGGGCGTCTGCAGCCCGAACGTACAGTCCAACAGCGACGCATACTTCCATGCCGTCAGTCTTCGGGAGATCGTCACGTACATGCATTCCGGGGGCGGTGACGCCTGTGCGACGAAATCTGCGACAGGCAATACGGCCCCCACCATCGCAACCCCTCAGGCCGACAGGACCATCCCCATAAGCACACCCTTCTCACTGTCCATCACGGCCACGGACGCCAATAGCGACGCCCTGACCTACTGCTGGGAACAGATGGACGCACTGGGCAGCGGTGTCGCGCAGACCATGGCACCGGCATCGACAAATACCAATGGTCCGATGTTTCGCAGCCTCTCACCCACCAGCTCGGGCACGCGCTCGTTCCCGGCACTGGCCACGGTCAATGCCGGAAGCACCGGCTCCACCTGGGAAGTCCTCCCCAGCGTCTCACGGACCCTCAACTTCAGGGGTACGGCCCGGGATTCCCGCAGCGGGGGCGGATGCACGACAGAAGACGATGCCATCATCACGGTCGATGGCAACTCCGGCCCCTTCGTGGTGACGGCACCCAACACCGCCGTCACATGGAAGACGACCTACCAGCAGAAGGTCAAATGGAACGTGGCGGCTACCGACCTCGCACCCGTCAGCTGCAGCCAGGTGAATATCCTGCTGTCGACCGACGGTGGCACCACCTACCCCGTCACACTCGCCTCCGCCGTACCCAACAACGGCTCGGCCAACATCACCGTACCCAACAACACAGGGTCGCAATGCCGCGTCAAAGTGCAGGGAAACGGCAATGTCTTCTATGACGTCGGCAATACCAATTTCACCATCGAGGCCGCATCGACGCAGGACTACCAGATATGGGCGGCCACGGACAGCAAGACGGTCTGCGGGTCGTCGTCAACCTCCTACACCATCGAGATCAACTCCATCCTCGGCTTCAGCGGGAATGTCAGCCTCTCCGCATCCGGACTGCCGGCAGGCGTGACGGCGGGCTTCGGAAGCACGACCGTGGCCACGGGCGGCAGCACCACCCTGACACTGAGTAACCTTGCCGGCCTCGCCACCGGCACCTACAGCTTCTCCGTCGATGGCAGCGGCACGCCCGGCAGCCGAAGCCTCAGCCTGGAACTGGTCGTGTCGCCAAGCAGCCTGCCCGTGACGATGTCCAGCCCCGCCGACTACGCCGCAGGCATCACCTACTCCACTCCCTCCTTCAGCTGGGCCGCCGTGACAGGCGCCTACAGCTACGACCTGCAAGTCGCCACCGACGCGGCTTTCACCACACTGGTCGTGAACCAGTCCGGACTCTCCACCACCAGTTACGCACATGACGGCAACCTCGCGGCTTCGACCGCACACTGGTGGCAGGTGCGCGCCAACAGCTCCTGCCTGACAGGCGCCTACAGCTCACGGAAATTCACCACAGCCCCGACGGCACAGTCCTTCACCTACAACAGCAGCGACATTCCCAAAACGATCAGCAGTAGCGGAACCGGGACTTATACCAGCACCCTGACGATCCCTGCCATCGGTACCCTGCTGGACGTCGATGTCGTCAGCCTGGGTGTCACACATACCTACATAGGGGACCTCATCTTCAAACTCAAACACCCCGACAACACGGAGATCACATTTTTCGACGTGACGTCACACTGCGGGAACGCTACGAACATCAACATGGGCTTCGACGATGAAAGTGCCAACAGCAACGCTTCCATCCCATGCCCACCCACCAACGGAAACAGCTATGTGCCCGATCAGGCACTCTCGGCCTTCGACAACAAGTCGAGCAACGGCACTTGGACGCTGACCGTGAACGACACCTACGACGGAGATGGTGGGTCACTGAACACCTGGGGACTCCGGATCACACTCATGCCGACCTACAAATGGGCCGGCACCACCAGCACCGACTGGAACACGGCCTCCAACTGGTCGCCAGCCGCCGTGCCGCCGACGAACGCCGACATCGAAGTGCCGGGCTCGCTCAGCAACTACCCCGTACTCGACCAGAACCGCACCATCGGCAACCTCACCCTCTCCAGCGGCGGCCGGATAAGCCTCAACGGCAAGTCCCTCACCGTCATCGGAACCGTCTCCGGCACCGGCACCTTCAGTGGCAGCAGCACCTCCTCCCTAGCATTCTCCGGCATCTCGGGCACCCTATACTTCGACCAGACGACGACGGGTACGACGAACCTCCTCAAAGACCTCACGCTCAGCGGCAACGCCACCACCACCCTGGGCAACGCAGTCATCATCTCCGCCGGCGCCGGGACCGTCACCCTCGAAGGCAGCACCACGCTGGCATCCGCCGGCAACCTCACCCTGCAGTCCGACGCCTCCGGAACGGCCCGCATCGCAGCATCCACCGGCACCATCACCGGAAACGTGGTCGTACAACGCCATGTCCCTGCCAAGGCTTCCCGCAAATGGATCTTCCTCGCGAGCCCCGTCGCACAGCCGTCCGGACAGTACATTCGGGACGCATGGCAACAACAGGTCTTCATCACCGGCTCCGGTAGCGGAGGCTCCACCTGCGGATCCACGTCTGGCAACGGCGCACTGTCCACCGACAGATACAACGGCAACGGCTTCGATGTGAGCCCCACATCGACACCGAGTCTTTTCAGCTATGCAGCCTCACCCGTCAACGGATCCCGCTGGACAAGCGTATCCAACACCAACGCCACGGCCCTGCAGCGCGGCACCGGCTACCGCATCAACATCCGCGGCCCCAGGGGCAGCGCCGATGCCAACTGCTCCAACCAGCTCAACAGCGCCTCCCCCGCCACACCCGCCGCCGTCACCCTCAGCGTCACCGGCACCGTCACCATCGGCGACGTGAACATCTCCCTCAACAACTACGGCACACACAGGTACACCCTCGTCGGGAATCCCTACCCCTCACCCATCGACTTCTCAACCTTCCGATCCTCCAACAGCGCCCGCATCACCGACAAGTTCTGGAGCTACAGCCCAACCCTCGGCGCTAACACCTACAGCCATTACAATGCCGGCTCGATGACGAACAAGGCGGCCGGATGGGACGACCCCTCATCCGTGCGCATCGCCAGCGGACAGGCCTTCTTCGTCGAAGGAGAAGCGGGACAGACCTCCGTGACCTTCTCCGAAAGCCATAAGACGGGATCGTCCATCCCCAATGCCAACTACTTCCGCAACGCACCCGAATGGAAGGAACGCGTCATGATAGGCCTCAGGGATGCGTCAGACATGCACATCGATGAAACCCTCGTCCGATTTGCCGACGGCTATGGCGATGCGGGGAACATAACCCCCTACGACGGCGAGTCCTTCAACGCCGGCACCTTCATAGCGGCACACAAACAGAACTCCAGACTCGCCATACAGACAAGACCCCTGACCTTCGATACCGATACCGTGAAACTCTCCGTGTCCATCGCCGCACCCGGGAAATACAGTCTGAACTTCACAGAACATGGATCGCTCTGCGAAGGCAGGACCGTCCTGCTGCACGACAAATACACAGGCACCCTCTCACGCATCGACCTCGACAGCAGCTACGCATTCCAGTCAACGACAGACGCCTCCAGCCAGGGAGACGACCGCTTCCAACTGATCCTCAGACGGACCGCAAAAAACACGCTGCAGTTCCTGATGCTCGACGCGAAACGGAACAACCAGGACGTGCAGCTGCAATGGAAAGTGTCAGCCGAGGACCAGGTCAAGGCATACCGCGTGCAACGCAGCACCAACGGAAAGGACTTCGAAGACATCCGGACCCAGCCCGCCCTGACACTCCCAGAATATGCCGCCACGGATGCGCAGGCTCCCGCAATGACCCTCTGGTACCGCATCACGACCGTTGAAGGGGGAACATCCCAGGCCAGACATAGCGCTACCGTCAGGATCCGGGTCGATGAAAAGGGAGGCACCCTGAACATCCACCCGAACCCCGCGGGATCCACCCTCAACGTCCACCTCGCCAATGCACCGGAAGGACCCTACCATCTGCGCATTCTTGACATGCAGGGCAGGATCCTGCTGCAACGCCCCGCAGTCCGCTTCTCCGGGGGAAGCATACCCATCGACACCGAAAGGCTGCCATCTGGCAACTACCTCATCGAACTCCAGGGACCCGAAGGCCTTCGCAAGACGGAACACTTCATACGCAAATGACGATCCATGAAGAAAAAGATAGCCCACCTGCCACGCATTGCCCGTTACCTCACAGTCATCCTGCTCATGACGTCGTTATCCATGCCCACCGCTCAGGCACAGCCGGATGAAAACGGAGGCGAGCCGACATCGAGCGATGTCCCACTGGACATGGGCATCGCATGGCTAGCAGCCGGAGGCCTAGCCTATGGTTGCAGGAAGATCGGGAAAAAAAGACGTCGGAATCTCAGCCCCTAGCCATCGCTATGGGTATGGGCATTGGCGGTTCCCGATGTACCGGGCATCCGTTCGGATCCCAAGCGTCATGATACGTGACCACCCTTGCCTGACAGGGCATTTCGCGAACAAACATTCGAAGACCCTTCCTATCCCAGGAAGTCCTCCCTCATCGGCGTGAAGACATCGACCAGGATGCCCGCCTCCAGGGCCACCACGCCATGCTCGAATTCGGGGCGCACGAAGAAACAGTCGCCGGTCGCGAGCGTCCTTGTCTCCCCGTCGATGCTCACCTCGAAACGGCCCGACTGCACGAAGGTGACCTGACAGTGCACATGCCGGTGCAGCGAGCCCACCGCACCCCGCTCGAAGCGCACGCATACCATCATCAGGCTGCCGTCGTAGCCCAGGATCTTGCGCTCCACACCCGGATCGACGGACTGCCAGGGAATGTCTTCGGAGAAGATGTACGCACCATTCGAAGGTTCGGATACCATAGCAAAACTTGACGTGAAAATAACGATTGGCGAGGATAGGGATGCATCATACGGTAGTCGATGCATAAGCAGGATGCCCGCCCTGTTCGCACTTCTTTTTTTCCAAGCACCCGGTCCGGGTATGAACAAAGGCTCGGCGCCCCAGCCTTGCCGATCCATGGAACGAACGTAACTTTAGGATATCTGAGATAGACTCAGCCGTTCAAGCCACTTGAAAAATAACAAAGCCAAAGCAGAGATATGCCGAAATGCGTATGCATGAGTGCGAAGTTGAAATGCTCCTTCGGATCAGGCTCGAAGGACATGGTCGTGCTGCCCATCGCCATGACCATGAATGCGAACACCAATGCCATCGCCACCCAGATGGACTTCATCCCCATGCTCAACATCCCGGCCTTCGGAAACTGCAATTCCCCCGCCAATCCGATGAACTGGAAGATGGCCGGTCCCGTGCCCGTCTTCGTCCCCTCCTCCTGCATCCCGATACCGGTGATGCCATGGGACCCCGTCGCCAAAAAACTCAAGATCGGCGGTAACCCCGCCATGCTCGAATCCAGCAAGACCATGTGCGCATGGGCCGGGTCCATCACGGTCGACAAGCCCGGCCTGACCAACGTGGAGGCGACATAGCACGGACAGACCCACATCAGGGTCCGACAACCGACCCGAAGCAACCCTTGCACATCCTCCGGACCGTCCTCCGCCCACACCACCCGCGCGACAGACACCCTCAACGGGCATCATCAACCGCATCGAAGCGTCGACATGCCCCAGCCCGACCAGCAGCACAACGATGCGCCGGCCACGACCCGTCAGGGTCGACGGTCCACCTCGAAGAGCACCATCTCATCCCGGCCCTCATGCACCCTCCGCTTGTCGAAGCTCAGCGAATCGATGAAATCGACGTGCGTCAGCAGATAGACACGCGCCGACGTGTCCGAACGGATCAATGAATCCATCACCCGGACGTTCTTCGACACCTGATGGATGTCTGCCTTGTCGATCCCCGCCAGCCGGTTGGTCAGCCGCAGGTTCGGGTTGTAACCGGTGGCCAGGATGTACAACGGCCGGTCACCCGCCGTCTCGAGATGCCGGCGGATGCCCGGCTTGAAGAGATTCGCATAGACGGCCGACACCTGCAGACACGAAGCCAGGAACAAGATGAACAACGGCAGCCGATGCCAGGACCGGCCAGCCCCGAACGAGTCCGTGGCGATGACAATGGAAAGCAGCACCAGGTAGTGGATGAAGAAAACAGCCCGGTTCAGGGGATACATGGCCTTCATGACGTGATGGGCCGCCGCCATCAGCACGAAGGAGATCACGATCAGCAGCAAGGGCAGCGACCTGTCGCCCACGATTTGCCGGAAACGGTCGGGCCATCGATGGCCGGCAACCCGCAAGCCGTAAAGGAACGGAAGGACGATGCACAGCGCGATCAGGGCCTTGTAGTACGGGTAGGAACGCAGACCGCCGAAAAGGCGGTAAAGGCTGAAGTCGGACAGGATGCTCGACAGGGAGCCGTTCTTGAACAGCGAACCGGTACCGATGATCCACGGGTCCGAGGCCTGGATGGTCGATCCCCCATAGCGGATGTACAGCGTGAGCAACAGGAAGGTCGCCGCCGTCGACACGAAAGACAGGTCGATGCCGCGCTTCAGCCGCGGGATGGCATAGACCAGGAAGATCGATGCCACGGCGAAATAGAAGGAGAAGATGGAAAGCGCCGAAAGACAGCCGAACAGCATCATGGCATGCTCGTCGACAGACCTGCCCGTCTGCCGGTAGCGGAGGAGGTACAGCAGCGAGCAGGCAAAGCATCCCAACGCAAAGGAATACCCCCGGCCCTGGCTGAAATAATGGAAATACGGGGCGATGACCAGCGGCAGGAGGTACCTCGGCCCTATGCCGAACCTCGAGAGGATCCGCGCATTGGCCCGGAAGAACATCAGGAAGCCCGCGATCCCAAACAACCGGTAGAAGAAGGCCGCCTTCAGCCCCAACGCCTGCATGGGCTTGAAGGACAGGCTGTTCAGGAGCTGGTGGTTGGCCGTCTTGAACTTCGTGTACGCAAGCAGGTCCCACAGGCCCAGCCCTTCCACACAGGTATAGGTCACCGCCTCATCGTATTGCCAGTCGTTGGCATAGGCCAGCCCCAACAGGGCCGCCAGGACCACCCAGCCGATCCCCTTCGACGGACCGCTGCGGAAGAATGTAGGGAGCACATGCATATGTCTCAGTACTGACCGGGACCGCCCGACCGCCGCAGCCGGCCCCGAGGCGCCCACGGCAGGCTGGCCAAACATGACCATCCTCCCGGGCTGGCCGGAACGTTCACGCAAGATACACCAGGTCTCTAACAGAACGGACAGCCGCCCAAATCCCAATGGGATGACATTACCCCCCGAACCTTCAACACCCCTGCATCCGACCACACCACCGGGTGTTGCGACGAGATGGCCCATCGCACCCCGTACCGGGCCAAGGCTACCCCATTTCTGCATATGCGGACCTCATAAGGACATTCTAATCGCCCTCTAATCCCGTTGTGAGTCGGTTCTCATGTGCGGAAGAAACCTTTGGAATTCCGCTATAACCGCTCCCAATGGTGCACCCACGGCGCATACTCATCCCCGTTGACTTCAAGGTCGAATCGCTCATCACCCTGAAGAAAGCCATCGATGGCATCGGCGAGCAACGGGTTGCCGTCACCCTCCTGTACGCGGAACACCTGTCGGACTCCATCACAGAACTCCTCTTCTATTCTCCGGAAGACAGGAAGCGGAAACTGGTGCCGCCGGTCTTCCGGGAGGCACTGACGATCCTGCGCAACCGCTACGAGCGCAACCTGGCAATCCTGACGATCGATCTCTTCCACGGATACGGGGTCAATGCCCTCCGCAACTTCCTCGAGGCCAGAGGCATCGACCAGGTGTACCTGCCCACCGGGTACGTGCTCAGGCCGACCGGCAACGGCTTCAACCCCGTTGCAATGCTCCGCAAGTCGGGCGTGCCGGTGCAAGAAGTGCGATGGGAGACGGACGATACCCCTTCGGATCCGCAACAGCTCAGCCGACTCTTCCACTGACCATCACCCACATCGAATGCAAAGTCAACGATTCCCGAACACGCCCCTGACACGGCTGCGCCTCTTCTTCCATTTCTTCGACGCCCGATGGGAGGACATCACGCGGCAGAACTAGCCGAAGACCCTCTATCAGGACTTCAGCGCCGGACTGATCGTCGCCATGACCGCCATCCCCATGTCGATGGGCTTCGCCATGGCCATGGGCATGCGCCCCGAACACGGCATCATCGCCGGAGCGGTGGCCTGCCTCGTGGGCCGGACCTTCGGCGGCTCCAAATACCAGGTCTACGGCCCCACCGCGGCGTTCATACCCATCATCGCCAGCCTCATCGCCAAATACGGACCCGCAGGCGGCGGACGCTTCGAAGACGCCCACGGATTCCTCGTACTCGTATCCGGCATCGCCGGTGCCATACTCATCCTGATGGGCGTGTTCGGCGTCGGAAAATACGCCAGACTCGTGCCCAACTCCATCATCGTCGGCTTCACCGTCGGTATCGCCGTCTCCATCGCCCTCACCAACATCGAAGACATCCTCGGCATCACCTCCTTCGACGACTTCCTAGCCCAGGACCAGGGCGTCAAGGGCGGACTCCTCCACAACCTCAAACTCGCCCTCGACAACCTCCACATCGTCAACGGATGGGCCGTCATGCTGGGCCTCCTCACCTTCGCCCTGTCCAAATACCTCCTCAAGATCTCCATCTACATCCCCGGACCCGTCATCGCCATGGCGACGGCCACGATCCTCGCCGGCACCCTCCTCGCCGACAAGCAGATCACCCTCGTCAGAGACCTCTACGGCTCCATCCCCAACGACTTCTTCAAACTCCAACTCCCGCACCTGCCCGCCCTGAGCGGCGAAGTCGTGTTCGACATCCTCTACTACGTGCTCGGCATCGTCTTCGTCTCGGGCGTCGAAAGCGTACTCTGCTCCACCATGGCCGACAGGCTCGCCCGGAACGAGCGCACCCCGTTCAACCCCGACAAGGAATTCTTCGGACAAGGCCTCGTCCAGATCATCACCCCCCTCATCCAGGGCTTCCCCTGCACCGGCGCCCTCGCCCGGACCGCCACCAGCATCAAGGCAGGCGCCAAAACCCCACTGGCAGGCTACTTCAAGTCGACCCTAAAACTCGCCATGGCCTTCTACCTCGCCCAATACCTCGAACAGGTACCGATGGCCTGCATCGGAGGCATACTCGTCTGGGTCGCATCCAACATGATCAAACCCGCCGAGATCCGCGAGATCCGCTCCCACGGGAGGTTCGAGTTCGCCATGATGCTCTTCACCGCCGTCATGGTGCCCATGACCGACTTCCTCACCGGCGTCCTCTCGGCCCTCGTCATCTACTTCATCGTCAAAAACACCTTCAAGCGCAGAAAGACCGCTGTCGCCTAGACACACCCCAGACGCCGGAACGTCCTCCGATTTGCCGTACCTTACGGTTGGCAGCCAGCCAGGGCCGCCAGCCAACCGTATGGTCAACGAACCAGTGATGAAGTCGATCCTGCTGATCGAGGACGAGATCAACCTGGTCAGCTTCATCCAAAAGGGGTTGACAGAGGAAGACTTCTCGGTGACCGTCGCCCTCACGGCCCAGATGGGTCGCCAACTGGCCGCCAACAGCCACTTCGACATCATCCTCCTCGACATCATGCTCCCCGACGGCAACGGGTTCGTCCTATGCCGCGAACTCCGACGCGAAGGCATTCAGACACCCATCCTCTTCCTCACCGCACTCAACACGGCCGACAACATAGCCCTCGGACTCGACGGCGGCGGAGACGACTACCTCGTCAAACCCTTCAAATTCATCGAACTCGTCGCCCGCATCAAGGCCGTCATCCGACGCAGCAGCACCGGAAAGAAGAACCAACCCCCAGAAGCCCGCAACATCTTCCGCATCGCCGACCTCGTCGTCGACGACGATGCCAAATCCGTCACACGGCACGGAGAAGCGATCTCCCTCACCGCCACCGAATACCGGCTGCTCATGATCCTCGTCAAGAACCGGGGCCGGGTACTGTCGCGCATGACACTGCTCGAGAACGTCTGGAACATCAACTTCAACCTGGAGACGAACGTGGTCGACGTATACATCAACTACCTCCGCAAAAAGATCGACGCCCGCTTCAAACCCAAACTCATACGGACCGTCGTCGGCATGGGCTACGTCCTCAAAGACGAATGAAGACACGTATCAAGATAGCACTCCTGCTCATCACCTCCAGCCTGACGATCTTCCTCTTCTTCTGGGGCTGCATCTACTACCTGCTGCAGAACTACTCCTTCGAAGACTTCTACAAACGCCTCAAGACAAGGGCCACCCTCGCCGCCCAACGCTCCTTCGAGGCCGAAGGCATCGACGCCGAATCCCTCCGCATCCTCCGAGAAAAACACCTCGAACGACTCGACCAGGAAAAGGAATACGTCTTCTCGGTCGACACCACGTCAAGCCTGGATGAGACCGCCCGACGAGAAGGCCTTCCCGCTCATTTCATACAAGGCATCCTCCATGAGGGATACCGACAACTCAACATCGGCGAAACATACTACGCCGGCATCCGCCACTCCGACGCTTCCGGAACCCACGTGGCCGTCGTATCCGCCAGGAACTACTACGCCACACATCACCTCCGCTTCATCAGAAACCTGATCGCCATATCCCTCGTCTCCTTCGTAGCCATCATCATCTTCCTCTCCTTCTACTTCTCCAACCGGATCTTCTCCCCCATCCGGAACATCGCCAACAAGGTCAAACTCATCAGCTCCGAAAACATCCACCTCCGCATCGAAGAACGGGAAAACGACCACGAACTCAGCCAACTCATATCCACCTTCAACGACCTGCTCAACAGACTCGAAACAGCCTTCGCCGTTCAGAACAACTTCATCAGCAACGCCTCCCATGAATTCAGCACCCCGCTCACCGCCATCATGGGCGAAGCAGAAGTCATGCTCATGAAGGACAGAAGCATCCCCGAATACAAACAGACCCTCTCCAACATCCTCCACCAGAGCGAACGACTCAACGACATCACCAAGACACTCCTCTACCTCGCCGAAACCGGCTATACCTCCAGGGTCATCGAACAGACCATCCTCCGGACCGATGAACTCGTCTGGGAAGCCACCGATATCGTCAAAAAACTCATCCCGAATAGCTCCATACAGGTCGACATGAGCCTGCTGCCCGACAACCCCATGAAACTCAAGACCCAAGGAAGCAAACCCCTCCTCCTCATCGCCCTCACCAACATCCTCAACAACGCCTGCAAATACTCCGATAACGGCCACGTCACCATCAGCATCGCCTCAAGCGACCAACACATACTCGTCAGCGTCCGAGACAACGGCATCGGCATACCCGAATCCGAAATGCAATTCATCTACGAACCCTTCTTCCGCGCCTCCAACACCAAACGCTACGAAGGATACGGCATCGGACTACCGCTCTGCAAGAATATCCTCACCATCCACAAAGGCAATATCCTCGTCACCTCCCGACTCAACCAGGGCACCACCGTCGAGATCAAACTCCCCCTGGCCTCCAACCCGACAGCACCCGTCAGACCGGACATATCGTGAATCAATCCCCCCCAGACCTCCCTGCCGGATCAAACACGAACACCGGCACCAAAACCCAACCCACACCCCCGAACACCCCAGGGAAACATCAGCGGAGAATGACTACCTTGTCGGTTGGACAAACACGCCCCCTCATGACCACCTTCGAGATACGCCCCAAAATAGTCCCTAACCTGATCGTGATCGCCTTGACCCTCTCCCTCATGGGCATCACCACATGGGCCATCTTCTTCAAGGCCGATGACCCCCTCGAACCCAAAGGCCCCGGCCTGATCATTCCCGCCATCATCGGCCCCATCGGATGCGCAGTGCTCTACTTCGCCGTCAAGACCATCATCCTTCGACCACCCGTCATACGCATCGATCAAGATGGCTTCGAATACAACCCCGGCGGTGTCTCCACCGGCCTCATCACCTGGTCCGACATCGATGACATCCGCGAAGTGACGTCCGCACCAGCCGGGGAAACAACATGGGACCGGTAATGGAAACCGCCCTCGGCATCCGACTCAAAGACCCCGAAACCTATCGGAACCGGTTCCATGCCATCATCCAAAAACTCATGGAGAAAAACGAAGAGATGTACGAGGTCGATATCCTCTTCCGCCTCTCCGACTTCGGCACACAGGTCGATGCCATGAAGGACAGCCTCCTGGGCAATTGGCGCGAAAGCCGCCGCAGACCCCGCAGTCCCCACCCACGACCCAATCCGCCAGACGCGGTCTGAACAAACCGCGTTCCGACCAGACATTTCAACATCTTATATTGATTCATAGTGAATGGATGGATGAAAATGTTCGGCACAGGGCTGAGGGCGATATTCCCGGCATCTTACGCATTTGGAAATTCAATCAAAACCTTTGAAAAGAAAGCCTGATCCACCCGTCAAGGTGTTGATCGCAGGAGAGACAAAGACATCGACCCCGAACAAGGCGGTGCGAAAGTCACGGCACAGGCAAAAGCCACAGAGTGGCCCCTCCAGTTGCCTCGAGAAAAACCGAGTTTGTCATCATTAAGGGATGCCGTTGATCGCTGTTTGAAAAACGACCTGGCGGGAAAGACCAAGGCATGTCAGGAACCGTCAGTTACGCTGAACAACGAACGGAAAGTAAGATTCATGGGAATTTTCCCTTGATGCATGTAAGGTGTTCGATCAGGCAGGTTCTGTTGACGAGTGAAGAACTTGATACATTCAAGGAGATTCGAGCATGCGTCTTTTCATGATCTCGGGTATCATGGTTGTACTGTACTGCATGATTCTCGATCATAGAGCATGAAGTCGGCTGGTGTATCTGAAAATATTGTAACTTGGCAGCCAATCCCGAAGTATGGTCTATATTTTGTTGTTCTTCCTGATCCACTGGTTCTCTTCGCTGTTTTTTCATACTTTCTTCCTTCATCGATATGCCTCCCACCAGATGTATCTGACCAATCCGGTCTGGGAAAAAACATTCTACTTCCTGACATGGTTCTTCCAGGGATCATCCTACCTGGTACCAAGGGCCTATGCGGTCATGCACCGGATGCACCATGCGTACAGCGATACGGAAAAGGATCCCCATTCGCCGCACTTCTTCAAGGATATCTGGCAGATGATGCTGCATACACGGAACATTTACAATGCATTTGTCCGCAACCAGATCGCCCCGCTTGAAAAATTCACAAAGGAGTATCTGCCGGTATGGCAATGGATGGACAAGGTGGGCGATCATCTGCTGACCAGGATCGCCTGGGTAAGCCTTTACATCAGTTTTTATATTTACTACGCGCCGGCCTGGTACTGGTATCTGCTCATTCCCATACACATCCTGATGGGCCCCGTTCAGGGTGCCATCGTGAACTGGTGCGGACACAAATATGGATATGCGAATTTTGACAACGGAGACCATTCCAGGAACTCGGAACGCTGGGGCCTATTGCTGCTGGGTGAGCTGTTCCAGAACAATCATCATTATTTCCCTCAGAGAGCCAAATTCGCCGTAAAGCCCTTTGAATGGGATCCCACTTATTTTGTGATGCGGGTCATGAATAAACTTAAGATCATCCGGATCAAACTGTAGGTAACGGATGTTCCTCTTCAAAAACCGCCTTCCTGGCGTAACTCCATATCTGACTTAGCCGTTAGTTGGTGCAATGGTTGTTCTGATGGTTGCCGCCTGCGGATCGTGACCCGTCGCAATCGCCATAGCAATGATCAACTGATCCATGGGGTTTTTCTGTCGAAAGGTCAATCATAATGAGATCTGCATTTGGCAATCTGGATCTCATCGTCGACAACCCTGTATATCAACCGGTGCTCCTCATCGATTCTTCTCGACCAGAAGCCTGCATATTTGAATTTCAACGGGTCGGGTTTCCCAATGCCTTCAAATGGATTGCGAGAGATGTCTTTAAGCAGTTCATTGATCCGTTTCATTTTTTTTACCGCTCGACCGATCCGGCCCATCCTGTCCAATTGAATCGCCGCCCCGATCATGGAGATTTCCCGATGAATCGAACGCTTGTTGTCAGCGTCGACGAACCGGGTTTCCCACTTCCCATCCCACCCAAACGAAATGAATCCGTGGGCATGGATTTCTATAGAGCCGGTGTTTTGTGAATCGTTTTCCCATTCACATTGATTTCCACGTCCACCAGATAGGTCCTGAGCTTTTCCGTATCCACAGTCAAGCCGAGTCCCGGCGCATCAGGAACATGAATCATCCCGTTTGGATCGGGAAGCATTCGTTCCTTGGTCATATCCAGTGCCAGTTGTCTCGATTCAACCGGATATTCACAAATGACATCGCCTTCAATGCCGGCATAGGGTTGAAGCGATGCACTCAGGGCCAGGTGAGAGGTATAGGTATGATTGATGAATGTCACCCCTCTGGCCCCGGCAAGATCGGCGACCCGCTTTGCAACTGTAATGCCGCCAATGCGACCTGTATCGATTTGAATGAATCGCAGGCCGGCATATTCTATCATTGCGGCTGCCTGGGCATAATTGTGGCAGCCTTCACCGGCTGCCAGTGGGCAGGAGGGCAATGCCTCTGAAAGTCGTTTGTAAGCCGCCAACTCCCCGTTTGTGAAAGGTTCTTCCAGCCAATATGCATCTACCTGTTCAAGTGCCTTGAGTCTTTGGGCGGCATCTGCGTTGTTGTCGATCCATACGGTTCCTGCATCGACCATCAAATGGACACCCTTGCCCAGACCTTCACGGGCTGCACGCAGGTGTGCGACATCCTCCCCGAGTGTTCCCTTGCCGAATGGACCCCAGCCGAACTTTGCAGCTTTGTAACCCATGTCAAACGACCTCTTGGCCTTTAAAAATGTCTCTTCAGGGGTGTTCCCGAAAAGCTGGGAGGCATAGGGCAATTTGGCATAGGCCTTCTCATATCCCAACAAGGAATAAACCGGTGCCTGCTTGATTTTCCCCATCAAATCCCAAAGGGCGATATCGATGCCCGAAAGGGTGTGATCGGTCTGCAACAAATCGAATGAATTCTCATGGACCAGTCTTGATATCTTGTATATGTCGGCTACATCATCGAAGTCCTTTCCTTCAACCGAGTGTTTCACGGGTTTGCAGGCACTGTGTGACATGGGTGCGACATAGCTTGCAATGGTGGTCAAAGGGGAGGCTTCGCATTCACCCCAGCCTTCATGGCCTCCGGCCCTTATCCTGACTAGCAAGGCATCCTGGCTGCCGTCGCCGATATCCAATACTTCCGGCATCGACAGGTAGAACAGATCGACCGCTTCAATCTTCACCTTCTCATCGGGATTTAAAATGTGATCGTCAATCCGCCGTCGACTGCAATGATCTGGCCCGTTATATAGGATGCATCCTTCCCGGCCAAGAACAATGCGACTCCGGCTATCTCTTCGGGTTCGGCCGCTCTCCGCATGGGCATCAGACCTCCACTGACATATTTCTGGTGGAACAGAGGGGTGTCATTCTCATTCACTCCGTTGACTATCGACATGGGTGTGTTTATATATCCCGGAGCAATGGCATTCACCCTGATCCCGGCATCTGCAAGTTCCAGCGCTGCCGACCTGCAATACTGGTTGATGGCTGCTTTCGCTGCAGCATAGCTGCTTGCTCCGAACTCGACATGGGTGCCGTGTACCGAGGTGACATGAATAATGCTTCCTCCGGCCGACATGAGTCTCGCAGCCAGCCTTGTGGTATGTATGGCTCCGTTCACCATGATGTCGAATATCCTATGCCATTCCCCAAGGGGGGAATCCACCAAATGAACTTGCTCGAATATCCCGGCACAGTTGACCAGGACATCAAGGACGCCCCACTCCCCCCTGATCAGTTCCTCTGCTTTTCCCATCACAGCCTCATCGGCATAGTCACCGGCATACATCAGGTGATTGCCTGCACCAAGTCCACTGAATACCGCATTCAACCTCTCTACGTTCCGGCCGTTCAGAAAGACGTCATAGCCCTCTGATGCAAACCTTACAGCCGTTGCCCTACCTATGCCCGATGATGCCCCTGTGATCAAGGCTTTTTTCCGTTCCATTTCCATTTCCAAGGTTTTTCATTCAAGCCTCCGGCGTAGACGGAAACCCTTGTCCTGACCGTTTCCCCTGGCAGGAGTACGGAACATTGCTTTGAAGCGAAAGCATCGTTGACCGATATCGGCATGGCCGTGCTGGGTTCGAGCACTGCGGTGTAGTGACCCAGGAAACCACCGTATGAGGCGAAATACCATAGATAGGGAAACACTCCGGTATCGAAAATAATGGTGAATCTCGAATCATCCTTCTCGCTGATCAGGCTCATCTCCCCTTTCTGAATCTCATATAGGTAAAAAAAGTCCATGGTCCCTTCATCTGCCGGTACTTTTGAGGCATCTGTGCCCCCAATGATCGGCCATGGAAAAGGTTCCAACGATTCAAACCGCGAATATTCGGGATCGGCGACCCGTCCTTTGCCAACGAAACATTCCATCCGATCGCCTTCCTGTATCATGAGTGCCGCATGCAGTTTCCAAAGGAAACACCGGACGGAGGAAGCATCGTTTCTGATGGTGTAATCGATGTGCATCAACGGTTCGGACGCTTCGATGGTGATCGTCTTTTCATAGTACAATTCACTCAATGGGAGCTTTTGGAACAATCTGAGTCCATCGCCGCTCACATGATGGTTCAAACCAAGCGTCCAAAGCTCTCCGTGATCGGGATACTCGATACCCTGGATCGTTTCCGGCAAGTCACAGGGCAGCAATTCATCAAAACCGCCGAAGAAATTGGGATCGAAGGATGTACCTACCGCATAGGTTTGCAGTTGCAATGCGTCGTTCGTCCATAGGAACTCCTTTGAGAGGGCTTTGGAACGGATACTGGTTATCTTTCCCCCGACGGCAGGTGCGACATCAACGCTCAAAGCGGGGTTTTCGAGTCTTATGACTTCGCAATCACCCGACATGTATCTTGAATGACCCATAACGTTCACCAAAATAGGATATAAACGGTCAAATAGGCAAGAACCATGATGCCGCCCCAGAATGCGGTGGATGCGTACCACGGCATCCGGGTTCCTTCGATGTCCTTGACATGTATCCCGATTGGATCGTCTTTCTCAAGAGCGGGATCCGGGTTGAACAGGAACATGTATGAAACGGCAAACGTCATGAGGCACAGCCATACAATGCCAGCCAGGTTGTAGATATTCATCGTTATCCCGGTCAGCTTCGCTGCATAGGGGGCCAGGAACATGGGGAAGGTGAGCGACAAAAGGATGAATGCAAGCCTCGAATCGATTCTTCGGGTGATCATGCTCAATAGAAAGGTGATTGAAATCGGGGCGGCGACGAATACCCAGCATTGCTGGAAGAAATCGAATATATGTGTGAAACTCCCGACGATCGGGGCGTAGAATGCGCCAACGACCAGCACTGCCGCGGCAAAGAACCTGCCTGTTCTGATCAATTTCCGCTCGGTCGCATTCTTATCTACCAACGGCCTGTATATGTTGAAAATGAATATGGTGGAAACCGCGTTTATCCCGGATTGGATCGATGCGACGACGGAGAAAATCAGGACTCCGAAGACTAGACCCGCCCCGCCGGCGGGTAAAAGCCTGTCTATCACGTAGATGAATGCACCATCCGCCGATGGAAGATCGGGCTCCAGAGCATGGGCGATCAAACCGGGAAACACATCGGCGAATGGAATGATGATCCAAAGCAACCCGGCGAAAATAATACCCATTTTCGCATGCCATTCGTTTTTCGCCCCCAGGGTCGTCTGGTTGATGTTCTGATTGGTGCAATAATACCAGACATTGGTTGAGAACATCAATACCAGAATGGCAGTCCATGGGACATCCGGATCGTCCATGGGTTTGATGAGATGTGCCCTCGGGCCGCTTCCAATGATGGCTTTCCAACCTCCGGAAACCGTGAAAAGACCGATGACGAAGATGGCGATCCCGGATCCGATGAGCATGAGCGCCTGCATCACATTTGTCCATGCGATGGAGGCCATGCCGCCGTAAATGACGAAGAATCCGACAATCGATACGATGAATCCGATGCACAGGTAAAAGTCCATGCCCAGGATACCACTCATGGCATACGCTCCCGTATACAGGACCCCGGCAAGATTGATGAAGACATAGATCAGGATTGAAATGAAGGCGAAAAGCAGTTTGACCTTCGTGTTGAAACGTTTCTCGAGGAATTCAGGAATGGTCAAAATCCTGTTTTTCAGATAATAGGGTATGAACAATACCACCATGATCATGATGGGAATCGCATTTCCCCATTCCCAATTGGCGATGACCATGCCCCGGCTGTATACAGAACCGACTGTTCCAATGAACTGCTCGCTGCTGGCCCCTGCCGCTATGTAGGAAAATCCGATGAGGTACCAGGGCAATTTGTGTTGCTGAATGAAGAAATCGGCTGCGTTGCTTTTCCGTCTTCTCCCGGCAACCAACCCGATGATGGAAAACACCAGGAAGTAGACTATGAATGCGAGCAGGTCGATGGTCCTCATTCGTTTATATTTACTTTCTATTCGCCCTGACATCCGACCGGAATCCAGGGTCGACCCCTTCATCAACCAACCCCCTGGACGAGAGCGATACAAGATACACCCGAACAGCGTCCCTACAGAGGGAAGATGCAGCTATGATGCGAGGTTTGCGCATAAGACAATATGAAAATGAAGCGCTGAACTTCATGAATGAATCATAAGAGGTTTGCCTCTATTTATATTTAGGCATGTATTGTAGGATTCAATTTGTGAAATACAGGCTTCCACTGGGGATCATTGCAGTGTCCGAACCCATACTGATTTTATAGAACAAGTCATGGTCTTTCCATTCAAATTTGGCCCTTGCGGATCCGGATCGTTCCATGTGAATGAAAACTGCCGTATAAAAAATGTAATCTTCATCGGGCTGAATCCTTTTTTGGAGGACACCCAGTCGCTTTGATTCATCATTGAGGATTGCCTGCAAATCGGTCAGTCCATAGTCAAATACCTGTACTTTATCCAGAGTCATCTTCTCTTTGGGTAGCACGATATGTACATAAGACTCGGGCGATTTGAAAAAAGCAACTTCTGGGAATTGGACCTTCAATTCAACAGGGGTATCGGATTGATTGTAGACACGGGTCCAAAAGACGATATAGGGATATTTTTTTCCATCTTTATGAACGACCCCGCCTCCTCTCGGAAAACTGTGCGTAAACGCCACCGAATTCCCTTTGGAATAGGTGTACTTCACTTCTGAATCCACCCAATTTCGTGTAGACTCGCTTTGTCCGATGGAGTTCAGATGAACAAACCACAGAAGGACCGACACATGTAATTTCATATTCAAGCGATGGGTAACCCACATATAATTGCTTAGAAGAAGGACTTGATTGCATCTCTGAAAATCAAGAGGAGAAACACAAACACGCCCACGATGACTTCATTTCGGTACTTTTCAAGGAATTTTGTGGGCTTATCCATAAATCAAAAAGATTTGAGCCATACAAGTATAACCTTTTTTCTTTGATATGCCCCTGAGACCGGACTTGAACCATTGACCCTCCAGGCATGTGGAAAGGAGACCGGCTGAAAAACCGAAAAGACTGATCCAAAGGCCAGGGGAGACGTAGTTTGAAGCGCCCTGGGTGATTCAGAAGGGAATCGGATCAACGAAGAAACCGATTCTGAACGCGAACTCGGAAAATTCGCCTTCGATCCTGCTGTTGGTTCGACGAATGGGAAAAGCCGAATCCATCCGCTGAGCTGTAAACCCGCGTTTTCAAGGATCCATCCTCCCCATGCTTCCCACTCAAGCCGGTATGGAGCCTAAATAGACGGTGAAAACGGACTGAATCGCCTATATTTAAAGTGCCAAAACACAGTCCCACCGGGAGTGAATCACCGGAATTCACGATACCCGAATATGCCGATAGATCCATATCAACAAGCCTCTCGTTGAAACCCGTATGATGGCATTTTCGTCAAGACGGATGGATAAAGGCTCCAATCACCTTCAAAGAAACCGAGGCCGATGAAACACGCCCTGATCATATTGATCGGCTTCATGTTTCTGCATCCGACACATGCCCAGCCCATCGATGTGGTGATCCGGAATTTCGACAAATCCGTCGACAGCCTCAATGGACTGCATGAATTCAATGGCAACATCCTGCTGGCGAAGGATGGCAAACGCCTGTATCGAAAAAGCATCGGGTTTACAGACAGCACCATGGAACACAGGCTGAATCCAAACTCCGCTTTCAACCTGGCCTCTGTCTCCAAGGGTTTCACTTCGGCTTTGATCATGATGATGAAAGACGACGGACGACTCTCCTTCGACGACGCAGTCGTGCGGTTCATCCCTCAATTCCCCTACCCGTCCCTGACCATCCGGCATCTGCTGAACCATACACACGGGATGATCGAGTATTTCGACTGGATCGTAGATACGCTGAACGTAAAGGAAACGGTCGACAATCAACGGCTCATCTCCTTGCTGGCCACACATAAACCGGAACTGAAGTGGGCGCCGGGAGAGAGATTCGAGTATTGCAACACGGGATATGCCGTTCTCGCATCAGTGCTGGAGAGGGTCTCCGGCCTGCCCTACCGGGAATTGCTGCGGAAAAGAATCCTCGAACCGGTACGAATGAGGAATACATTCGTCTACACGGTGGACCAGACCCGCTCGCCCTCCAATCGGGTCTTCGGCATCAGATTCTTCGACAATCAATGGCATCCGTCCGACCTGACCACCCTGGATGGCATCGTTGGCGATGGCAACATCTATTCCACGGTCGGCGATTTGCTCAAATGGGATCAGGCGCTGAGAAGGAGCGATGGCCTGATCCGCAAGGAAACCTTGGATCAGGCCTATACCCCCGCACGGGTGAAGGAGAATCCAAGGATGGCGTATGGCTTCGGATGGATCATCGATGATGGGGGAAGGAGAGTGTCCCATTCCGGGAGCTGGAACGGATTCAAAAACAATTTCGTCCGCGACCTTCAGTATGGATATACGATGATCTTCCTCAGCAACGGCACTTCGGGTCCGCCTTTCTGGCAAACCATGCAAAAGCTTGAAAAAGCCATCACCACACACCACCGGGAATGAACGCAATCAAACTGCCATCATGAAAAAACTGATCTATCTGTTGTCTCTGCTGCCTTGTTCATCATCCGCCCAGGATGTGAAAACCACCAAGGTGGAAAACGGTGTCAGAATCGACTTCCATTCCGGCGTCATGAAAGAGGACAGGACGATCTGGATCAGGGTGCCTGCTTCCTACCATGAGGAGCAGGTGAAACAATCCTATCCCGTGATGTATGTCCTCGATGGGAAGTCGGCCTTTTTTCCCGTGACCGGGGTGGTGAGTTTCATGAGTGAGAAGGAACATGTGAACCATCAGATCCCCGAAATGATCGTTGTGGGTGTGGATACGGAAAATAGATTCCGGGATCTAACCCCCAATCATTCCACCATGCAACCGAATGGCGAGGAGGCCAGGACGCCCGAACAGAGACTCATGATGGAGGGAAGCGGTGGAGGCGAACTGTTCCTGAAATTCATGAGGGAAGAGGTGATCGCCTATGTGGAGAGGAACTACCGGACCCTTCCCTACAGATTGTATGTCGGACATTCACTCGGGGGACTGACCGCCACCCATACATTCCTGAATCATCCCGGCCTGTTCAATGCCGCCATAGCCATCGACCCGAGTCTATGGTGGGATGGCGCGCGTTGTGTGAAGGAGGCACCGGCTCTCATGGAAAAAATGAGTGCAGACAGGATGAAAAGATACTATGTCAGTGTGATCGACACCGGTGCCCAGGCCGGTCAGATGAAATTCCATTTCAACGCCATTCAAAAGCTGGGCAAGTCGATGGAAGCCTATGCATCGAAAAACCTGAGGCAGAAGGTTGACAACATCCTGAACACCGATCATTCATCCATACCCCTCTTGAGCTGGTACAACGGACTGCTCTTTGTCTTTGAAGGATACCACAAGTACCACTATGATTTCCTCAAGGATCCCGATCTGATTGAAGCACACTTCAAGGGACTTGAATCCTCCATCGGATTGAAAATGTACCCTCCGATGGATGTCTTCGAGATCCTCGTCCATTACCTTACTTCACCAAACAGGTATCCCGATGCTGTCAAGGCGAGGAAAGTGCTGAACACGGCTTTGAAGTATTATCCCAATGTGACCTACTTCCAACAAAAGCTCAGAGAACTCGATACCCCACGAACCGGCGTGACCAAGGTCCGACAGTACCGTAAACAGCACGAAAGGGAGATGATAGGGGAATATCTCAGTCTGCTTTCCATACCCAATCACGCGTCGGACAAGGTCAATATCGACAGGAATGCGGTACAGATCGAGAACATGATGAAAAAGAGGGGCATCAAGACAAAACTGCTCGAGTCGAAAACACCGGGCACACCCAAAGCCGTGTATGGTGAAGTCATCGTGCCCGATGCAGCGCTCACCATCGTCTTTTATGCGCACTACGACGGTCAGCCGGTAAACCCTGAAAAATGGCACCCATCCCTCAAACCCTATAAACCCGTGCTGTTCAGCCGTTCCATCGAACAGGGAGGGAAACCCATTGCCCTCCCCGCTACCGGACAAACGTCGGACCCCGAATGGCGGATTTACTGCAGGAGCAGTTCAGACGACAAAGCCGGTGTCATGACCGTCATCAACGCCTACGGTGCGCTGGTGAAATCAGGGGTGAAGCTGAGACACAACGTCAAATTCTTTTTCGAGGGAGAAGAAGAGATAGGCTCATTGCATCTAGGAGAGATCCTTGAAAAACACAGGGATCTGCTGAAAGCCGATCTCTGGCTGATCGCCGATGGCCCTGTACATCAGTCGGGCTTACCCATGATCGATTTCGGTGTCAGGGGGGATGTCAATGTGGATCTCACGGTATATGGACCCAAGCGACCCCTGCACAGTGGCCACTATGGCAACTGGGCCCCCAACCCCTGCCTGATGCTGTCCAGGCTGCTGGCCGGAATGAAGGATGACTCAGGCAATGTCCTGATTGATGGATACTATGACGATGTGATCCCCTTCACGGCATCGGAAAGGAAAGCCTTCGCTGATATCCCTTCCGTCGATCTGCAGATGAAGAGGGAATTGTGCATCCATCAGCCGGAAGGCGGCGGCAAAAGCCTGTTTGAAACTTTTGAAAGGCCCTCGCTCAACATCAACGGAATCCGTTGTGCGGATGCGGGTGAGAGGGCAACCAATGTCATCGCAACCGAGGCGATGGCCACGCTCGACCTGAGACAGGTACTCGGAACGGACTACCTGAAGCAGGTGGAATCGCTGCGGAGGCATATCGTCGGGCAAGGCTATCTTGTACTGGATCGAGAGCCGACGGATGAGGAGAGAATGAACAACCCCAGGATTGCGAGGCTGAAGCTGGTCAAAGGTGGATACAATGCACAACGGACTCCCATTGACCTTCCCATCTCTCAGCGTGTGATCCATGCTGTAAGGGGCTCCACGGACAAAAAACTCATCCTGGAGCCCACATCGGGAGGAAGCCTCCCCTTGTATTTGTTCGAAAAACACCTCGATGCGAAAGTGATCAACCTGTGCATTGTCAATCACGACAACAACCAGCATTCCGAGAACGAGAACGTCCGCCTTCAGAATCTGTGGGACTCCATCGACCAACTTGCCGCCATCATGGTCATGGATTGAATGGCCTGCTGCCGATTTTCAATGTTTCGGTTCAGGGATGACTGTGGCTGTGGTTGAAGCGGCATCGATCAGGAATGTCGAATGATACAAAGCTTTTTGAAGAAGGAATTGGGAATTCAGAAAGCAGAATCCATTTCGATCGACGATTGGTGATACCGATTCTCCAGCTTTGGAGGTGTGGGTTGCAAAGACATAAAGACTGTACTTTTCCCATTGCCCCTTTTATATGAATCTCCTCCAGAGGTCGATATGGATCCGGGAATGTGCGATACCAAGATTTTTTTCATAATTTATTCCCGCTCATAAAATCTCCGATCATGATTCGTCCCAACCATGATTCCTTCACAGAACGGGCTCTCGCTTCCTTGTTTGTCATTGTGGACTGTATCCATGCCAACGTACATGCACAAGAGAACTTTGCCGATAGTTACAAGGCGACCGCTTGGTCTTCGAAGTGACTTCCGGAAGGAAGATGGAAGTAAAGAAAGGGGTGACGAATTACAGTGTCCTCAACTTGCAAAGAGCGGTATTCAAAAAGTTGGAATGATGGTCAGGTGCCACACCCACGCTATACGGGAAAACGGAGTCTCGTCCTGTTCACAGCATGACATTGCATTCGTTGATGTACCGATACGATGAATCCTCCTATCAAACCAAACCTTGTTCCATGCGCACGAAGTTTGTCCTTGCGGTCATTCTGATGGCACCCATTCTCTCCCATTCCCAGACAAGCCAACGAACCCTGCCCGATACACTGGGCGAGCATAGGATATCAGTCGACAAAGCCGGGAGGATTCTGGCATGGCATGAACCGGACATACCGGGTGCGGCCTACAGTCACGTAAGCAAGCTGGACAGCGAGTTCATCAAAGCCGGTACTCGCATCGAGTCAACCACTGGTTTGCCTTTGTTATTGGTGACCTACGGCATGCATGGCGATAGACTTCACGGCATTGAGCCCGACAAGTTTGGCGAGATTGGCTGTGCCTATCTCCTATTCCATGGAGTGACGTACGATATCGTCTATTGGATAGGTGTTCCCACCTTGTTCATAAACCATGAATCATTGACACTTCATTTACGCATCTCAATGCAAAGCTCTTTATCAAGGAAGTCGAAAACGGAAGAACTTGCCGTGTAAATCATTCCAACCCTCCCGACTATGCCGTTCGTTCAATCTTCATCCATGGGCCAAAACACCTACCCCGTTTTCCAAATGAAAACAATCCGGATCCTGTTTGGCATCATCCTCCTCGGACTTCCAGTACGTTCCGCAAAGGCTCAAAATCTCAATCAGGGCCTTCGATCCGAACTCAGCTCCACCAATCCGGGAATCCTGTTTTCCATCGAGTCGGGAGACAAGAAAATCTCTTGGTCGGGTGCAAAGAAGGCTGCATTGGATTACCTGATGGGGATGTACAAAGTAAAGGTCAACGGAATGGATGCCTATAGCCATTCGGGATTTTGGGGAACGCAAGTCCTCTATATTCCAAAGATGGACCTGTACCTGGCTGCCAATTATTCGGGGGGCTGGGGAGGCGGAGCGGTGGCTCCCGTTTTTGAAAAGGTCTTGAATGCAATGGGGACTAGTCATTCCAACCGATAATCAACCTCGGAACGGAATTGAAACATCTACGGGCTGAACAGAATTTTCAGAACAAAGAGGTACTTACATTTTGTTCCTAAAACAATCGATCCAGACAGAGTGCTTCCCAACACAAATGGACTGTGCCAACGTGTGATGGTTTTATAGGTACCAAACCCCTAATAGGAATGGAACAGCGAAAGCCGTGGCAACCATCCCCTCAATGAAAGGGGGGGGCAAAATCCCGGAATGAGGGGTCAATAAAATCCGGAATCTCCAAAGCCTGATTCATCGATTGGCAATCATCCATTACGAGCTGGGCGCGGGAATGCAGGTTCAAACGTCCAGTCCTGTTTCTTCAGTTGCTTTCTCAATTCAACCAGGTTTTCTATCAGATCGTCGAATGACGGCTTGTCTTCCTCATAGATCATTTCCACCATCAACTTCGCATAATCGGCCTTCCACTCCGCTATTTTTCCGTCAACGGGGATGGGATTTAGGGTCTTGGGATTGTGCAGATTGTAATCCACTTCACCTATCCGTGAATACCTGTAGCGGTGGTTGACAATCGTTTGATAAAGCTCCTTGTCGCCAATGGCCGTTGATGCAACGCCTGCACGGGTGAGATGGTATACGTCGTACAAATGACGGCTCAATCTGTCGACGCGGATTTTCCCCTCAGGACGGTGGAATTCCTCTTGCAAAAGGAACAGCTTTTCCAAAAAGGTGCGTTCCGGATTGACAGTCGGGACCGAGAACAAGGGTTCGGCAAAATCCAAATCGGGAAAGCGTTCATCCACCAACGAACCGAAACGTTGGACCGTGAAGGGTTCACGCAACGACCGGCAACCGACCTCTATCTGCACCCTCGGTAAAACATACTCAGAAGGTTGCGCAATGATATTGGGGTAGTGGATTTCAATGATCCTGGAGTCTTGATCGCTTTCCCCGCTGTCGATAACCTTGAATGCAAGGTCATGTAAGCCTCTTGTCCTGAACGCCTCCTGCAGATCCGAATAAAAGGTGACGGTGGTGTAAATGCCCGCCTCTTTTCGCAGCCTGCCTATCTGCATTCTGGAAATATCCCCCTTGAAGCCCTTGAAAAACTCTTTGTCGATCGCCAGATCGATATCCTCTGAAAACTGGTTGATCAGCTTCCATGCCTTGCTCAAGGAAGTGCCTCCTTTGAACACCAGATGGCCGCCGATGTCCATCTGAAAGATGATGTTCAGAGAACGGCTTACCCACCAGTCCTTCTCAACGGCAAATGCCGTCATGCCCAGTTCGGCTGCGATGGCATCGAAAATGGCGCCCTTCTCAGCCAGATCCATCGTATGAAAGTCAATCCTTGCCATCGCCCAGTGCCTTCTTCATGATTTTCTGAATCCATACGGGAGCCAGGGCGATGTCATGCCTAAGGTCCTTTTCATCCTCTTTTCGCAGCAGGTCGATGATCCTCTTCTCCTCCCCTTCACTCACCTTCCCGTTGCCTAACTCCTTCAATGCCTGAATGGCCAGGCGGCTTATCTTCCCCTTTGCCAAAAGGTTCTTCGGGGTCGTCTTCTTGAACCTGATCTTCCGCCTGCCAGAACCCGATGTTCATCAACAGTACGATTCTCATTTATAGTCTACATCCCAACCCTTTCGACTTTTTTTCATCCCCGATTCATGGCAAGGATCGTCCATCAGAAGGACCTTCTCGATGCTCCGAGATCCTGTGCTGAAGGCGATCGTATCTGTCGTGATAGTCCTTGAACTCCGTCCCGAGGACCCTGTCCCACCAGGTGAAATACAGTCCGTAGTTGCCCGAGAAATGGGAGTGATGCAGGTTGTGGTGCAGAGACGGCGTCTTCCACTTGAACAACCAATGGGAGTTGAAGCCTTTCGGATAGATCTCGTATCCCAGGTGGCCTATCACGTTGAAGGCCATCTGGAAGACCTGCCACACGTAGAGCGCCCATAGGTTCACGGGAAACAGGAAGGCGAAGACGACATAGACCCCCGTCTCGATCACGGCCTCCAGCGGATGGAAGGAGAACGCCGCGAACGGGCTCGGATCGACGCTCCGATGATGCACGCTGTGTACGAGTCTGAAAAGTTTCGGATGGTGCATGACGTACCGGTGGGTGAAGTAGAACCATGCATCGTGCAGGAGGATCATCATCACGACGGAGACGGCGAAATACCCCCAACCGTAATCCCCAACATCGGTATACAGCCGGGTGTAGCCGGCTGCATATGCGGCGTAGATCGACACGTCGACGACAGCGAAGACAAAAAGGGTGATAGCCGAGTGCTTCAGCTCATGCCTGATCAACGTGCGGTCGCTTCGCTGCCTCTCCTGTATCCTTCGGTGCCTGAACCGCCGGTTCCGGAACGTCCAGAATACCAGGAAAAAAGGGAGGGCGAGTGCCAGATAGATGAGGGCGTTGATGAGATAGTCGAGTATCCCGTAAATCAGAAGATCATCGATAGTCGGCATGGCTGGGTCCTTGGGTGAATGATTCCGCAAAGATTCGAGGCGACAAAGGGATATCCTTTGACAAAAGTCAAAAAACGGTCCATGGAATCACCTCCTCGACCTGATGCGACTCAGTGTTTCCTGGGAAACGCCCAGGTAGGAGGAGAGAAGTCCCAGCGATATGCGGTGGTACAACTCGGGCTCTTTCTCGAGGAAGAGCCGGTACCTCTCCGTGGCCGACGAAGACTGCAGGATCAGCGCCCTCTCCTCCAACTGGATGTAGTCCCTCTCGGTCAGCTGCCTTCCCAGTCTCTCGAAAGATGGAGAATGTCGGTAGAGCGTCTGCAGGTCGTCGTATGAGATCATGTAAAGGATACTGTCCTCCAAAGCCTCTATGCTCTCATGGGCAGGCCTTCGGCTGATGAAGGAATACATCGAGGTGACGAAATCGCCCTCGTCAGCAAACCAGTTGACGATGTCCCTTCCATCACGGTTCACCTTTCCGAAAAGAAGCCCTTTTTCGATGAAATACATCCTGTTCGCCGTGTCGCCTTCCTTGAGAAGGACTTCACCCTTGTCCACCGAAACAAGGGAACATACCTGCTCCAAAAGGGCAACCTCGCTTTCGGTAAACGGGATGACACTCAGGATATGGTTTTTGAGTCCTTCCACTGCGTATGGATATGTGGGCGAGAAATTACAAAGCCTTTGGGGATAGTTTCCCAACTGTCCACTGAAAAAATCTACAGCCTGCCCGAATCAGTTGGACTCGACGGGTGAACGGGTGACGGGGTAGATGTAGAAGTCAGACCAACACCTCGGTGCGAATTGACCACATGCCTGTCAAATTCGCCCTACGCTTCTGAAATTCCTTCATAGACATGCTTTGAGAACGTCTTTTACCATGAAAGATCGTGACTGAATGTCCGAATCAATGCGACAGTGAGGAAACACCGGCTTTCCGAATGGATATTACAATCCAACCGGACAATTGCTGCACATGGATGGTATCGAATCAGTGTCAACTTGATACAGGAAGATCAATGCTATCCTAAAGTCGATTTCGTCGGTCTATCAAAATGTACAGATGAGTCATTGTACCGCTTTCTCCCACTCCCTGTTGAACGGCTGGGTGTAGAAGCGTTTCCCCGTGGCCTTGTACATGGCGTTGGCCAGCGCGGCGAAGATGGGAGGGAACAACGGCTCGCCCA